>ENA-OQEN01000100-OQEN01000100.1-human-gut-metagenome-genome-assembly--contig:-NODE-100-length-34473-cov-6.208205_pt1 | contig 34473 bp, 48 predicted proteins | sample MGYA00242791_ERZ504627 | MGnify/ENA primary metagenome ERZ504627 (study PRJEB26092, sample SAMD00036316) | human gut metagenome | host: Homo sapiens | study: EMG produced TPA metagenomics assembly of... | reverse complement strand
CTCTGCGATATATTTTACTCCGCTGCGCTTTGCTCTTTCGATGTTGTCGCTGAACGGGAAGAACGCGTCCGAGCCGAGCGATACGCCGTCTATAGAGCGAGATATGCCTTGATTTCCTCGTTGGTAAGCGGCTCGGGGCGGGAGGTGAAATATTTCTGCCAGTTGCCCTCGGCGCAGACATCTTCTTCGTTTTTGTTGATGTAGCCGTCAATGACATTGTCCCTGTCGGGGCGGCCTATCGAATCCTTAAACGGGAGGTTCAGGACTTTTTCGTGCTGGCGTAAAAACCATGTGTCGGCCTTTGTGCCCGCAAGGCGGGTGCAGTGTATTCTCGACTGCTGACCAGCGCCGACGCCGATAGCCTGACCGTCAACCGCGTAGCAGACAGAGTTTGACTGCGTGTATTTGAGCGTGATGAGCGAGATTATGAGGTCGCGCGCCGCGCTGTCGGGGAGATTTTTGTTTTCGGTGACTATATTCGAGAGCAGCTCTCTGTTTATCTTGAAATTGTTTCTGCCCTGTTCAAAGGTTATGCCGTAGACCTGCTTGCGCTCTGTCTCTTCGGGAACATAATCCGGGTCGATTTTTACTATATTGTAGTTGCCTTTGCGCTTGGACTTGAGAATCTCGAGAGCCTCGGCTCATAGCCGGGAGCGATAATGCCGTCGGAAACTTCGCGCTTTATCATCTTCGCGGTAGTCACATCGCAGACATCGGAGAGGGCGACCCAATCGCCGAACGAACACATTCTGTCCGTGCCGCGTGCGCGCGCATAGGCGCAGGCGAGCGGGGAGTCGTCAAGGCCCTCAATGTCATCGACGAAGCAGGCTTTTTTGAGCTTGTCGGAGAGCGGAATGCCGACTGCCGCCGAGGTGGGGCTGACATGCTTAAAAGAAGTGACCGCCGGGAGACCGAGAGCCTCTTTGAGCTCCTTGACGAGCTGCCAGGAGTTGAAAGCGTCGAGGAAGTTTATGTATCCGGGTCTGCCGCAGAGTATTTCTATGGGCAATTCGCCGCCGTCTGCCATATAGATGCGCGAGGCTTCTGGTTGGGGTTGCAGCCGTATTTGAGCTCGAATTCTTTCATTTTTATTCTCCTTTTCAAGCGTTCTTGTTTATGAGTCTGCTGTCTTCCGCGCCGGTCAAAAGATCGGTGTATCTGACATAGAGCGAGATTTTGTTGTCTGCATCGAGCGCGTTCCAAAGTGACTGCGTGAACTCGTCGATATCGTTCGGGATAGCCACTCTCTCCGGCTCGCCTGAAAGGTGGGAATGGGGTTGCCGTCGCAGACATAGGTGTGGATGAAATGACCGAGACCTGCGAGCGGGGAATAAGAGAATGTGTATCTGCTGCACGCACTGCCCGCGGCGTCCGCGCTCTTGAGAATACTCATCTCATATGTGAAATCTTTGTTTTCAAATGTCAGCATGCCGCTGATTCTGGGGGTGAAGTTTGGCGCGTCCGGCTCAAACTCGCGGGTCTCAAGCGCGCTCTTGAACGAACCGCCTGATTTCAGCGCGTCGTTTATTGTATCCGTCTGATCGCCGTTTGTGACGATTATCTTGTTTTCGTATTTTCTGACTGCGGCGTAAATAATGAGACTCGGATCTTCTACTTTTGAAGCGTCGAACGGCTCGGTATAGAGCACTCCGCCGCGCTCGGTGAATATGCGGTTGCGGCTGTTTGCCGAGCGACCCATGATGAAATATGCGGTGCACGCCTTTGTGCCGTCGGCGCTCTTGCCGATGACGATGCCTCTTCCTACGTAGGAGTTGCCCTCGATGAGCTTTGCTATGTCGTTTATTTTATAGATATCCATTATTTTTCCTCCGCTTTTTCTCGGACTATCTCGTCCGATATTTTTTCGGCTGCCGCCGGGAGTATCTTCCATTCGGCGAGCCGCATGACTCTCTTTTGGAGCGTTTCGGGCGTGTCGCCGTCCCTGACTTTGACCGCCTTTTGCATGATGATTTCGCCGCCGTCGGGTATCTCGTTGACGAAATGAACCGTTGCGCCCGTCACCTTGACTCCTTTTTTAAGCGCCGCTTCGTGGACTCGCAGCCCGTAGAAGCCCTCGCCGCAGAACGACGGGATGAGCGACGGGTGGACGTTTATTATCCTGCGCTCGTATCTGCGCGTGAAGTCCGCGCTCAGTATGCTCATGTAGCCCGCGAGGACTATCAGGTCTATATTATTTTCTTCGAGTATTTCAATTATTTTTTCTTCAACAGCCGCCTGACTGCCGAATTCTTTCTTGCTGACCGTGACGCTCTTGATTTCCGCTTTCGCCGCGCGTTCGAGCGCGTAGGCGTTCGGGTTGCTCGAAACGACCAGCTTTATCTCGCCGTGCTCGATTATTCCGCTTTTCTGCGCGTCGATAAGAGCCTGGAGATTCGTTCCGCCGCCGGAGACAAAAACGGCGATTTCAGCTTTGCTTGCTTTCATTTTTTCTCCCTCCGATAAGAGTCAGAGCCGGCAGGAGCATTCCGCCGAGCGAGTTGCCGATAACAACAGCGAGCATGAACAGCGCGGCACTCAACGAGAAGATGCCCGATGCGCCGAAATAGAACATGTCGGCTATCGAATGTTCAAATCCGCTTAGAATAAACACCGGCACGCAGAAGAGAATGCCCAAAACAGTGTTCTTCTCTTTGTATGTGCTTACAGCGAGATACATCAGTATTCCGCAGAAAAACGCGCGGACAAGGGTCTGCCAAAACGCTTGGGTGAGCTTGCCGGAGCAGATTGCAGCCGCCGTCTCGCCGAGCTGCGGCATAGAGACCCGCACAAGCATGCCGAGAAGAAATGTCGTTATAAGATTGCCGATGAGTATAACCGCGAGAGCGGCAAAATCACTCTTCTTGTGGCTCTCAATTATATATCCGACCCTGCCGGTGTAGAGCGCGTAGCCCTTGAGGCAGATGCAGAGCAGAGCCACCGAAAACAGCACCGCGCCGACATATCTGTTCTCACAAGCGAGAAATACACAGCCGCCGATGGAAATCAATACACCCGCGCAGACAGAACTAAGAAAGTTTTTCAGCATATCTCAATTTTCTCCGCAGACGAGACTATCTCGCCTATGATATAGGGCTCTTCGCCCGAGGCTTTAAGAATGCTGAGCGCCTCGTCGGCGTCGTCCTTTGAAACGACTATGCTCATGCCGACACCCATGTTGAATGTGTTGAACATATCGCGCTCGCAGATGTCTCCCGTCTTTGCGATGAGATCAAATATCGGCAGAACTTTTACCGCCGAGCGGTCTATCTTCGCGCCGAGCGAGTCGGGGATGCTTCTCGGGATGTTTTCATAGAAGCCGCCGCCCGTGATGTGGGATATGCCCTTGACTTTTATCTTTTCGAGCAGGGCGAGAACGGGCTTTACATATATCTTTGTCGGCGTGAGCAGAGTCTCGCCGATGCTCTTGCCGCCGAGGGAGTCAACGGGGAGAGTTATGTCGCTGTTTTCAACATCAAAAACTTTTCTCACGAGCGAGAAGCCGTTTGAATGAACGCCGCTCGAGGGGAGCGCGATTATAACATCGCCGGGGGTCATTGTTTTATTGTCAATAATTCTGTCCTTGTCGACAACGCCCGTGCAGTAGCCCGCGAGGTCGTATTCGTCTATCGGATAAAATCCGGGCATCTCCGCGGTCTCGCCGCCGATGAGCGCCGCGCCCGACTGAACGCAGCCCTCGCAGACGCCGCTGACAATGTCCGCTATCCTCTCGGGATAGTTCTTGCCACAGGCTATGTAATCGAGGAAGAACAGGGGCTTTGCGCCGCAGCAGATTATATCGTTGACGCACATAGCCACGCAGTCGATGCCGACGGTGTCGTGCTTGTCCATGAGAAAGGCTATCTTGAGTTTCGTGCCGACTCCGTCGGTGCCGCTGACGAGCACGGGCTTTGATATGCCCGTCAGGTCGAGCTCGAACAGACCGCCGAAGCCGCCTACATCCGAGCATACGCCCGAGGTGAGCGTGCGCGCGATGTGCTTTTTCATCAGCTCCACTGCCTTGTATCCCGCGGTTATGTCAACGCCCGCGTCGGCGTATACATCGGACTTTGATATCTCGTTCATGTTTTAAACCTCCGAGTTGAGTTCTGCCGAAACGGCGGCGTCCTTTTCGAGGACGGCCTTTGCGTCGGCGACGCGTTTTTCTTCAAGCTTCTTTGCAAGCTCCGGCTCGCTCAGCGCGAGTATCTGAGCCGAAAGCAAAGCGGCATTGGCTCCTCCGTTTATCGCGACAGTCGCAACGGGTATGCCGGAGGGCATCTGTACTGTTGAAAGGAGGGCGTCAATGCGTCGAGAGTATTGGATTTGCAGGGTATGCCGATAACGGGCAGGGTGGTGTTCGCCGCAATGGCTCCGGCGAGATGCGCTGCCATGCCTGCTGCGGCTATAATGACCCCGAAGCCGTTTTCCTTTGCCGAGCGGGCAAAAGCCATAGCCTCGTCGGGCGTTCTGTGTGCCGAATAGACGTGCGCTTCAAACGGGATGCCGAGCGCGCGCAGGGTGTCTGTCGCTTTTCTGATGACGGGCAGGTCGCTGTCGCTGCCCATTACTATACCGACTTTCTTCATTTCATACCTCCTGAAAAAATCAAAAAGGGCACACTCCGAGAATGTATCTCAGGTGTGCCCAGACGGTCGGCTGAAAAAGAGTTTTTCTGTTCCCTTGCAGTGCTCTGCAATAATCCGTCAGTCGCAGAAAACTCATCTGTATTGTACCTAAAGTATACCAAATACAAGACCTTTCAGTCAAGGCGCATCGGAGAACTTTTTTACTTTCGCTCTTTGTCACAATAAATGCATCTGCACGCGCCGCCGTTTGCGTCAAAAGTCTTAAAAATGCTTCTGACATCCGGCTCGCATACGCTGATGCAGGCAGGGTTGTCACAATGATATTTGCCGTATATATACTGCGGCTCCTCCGCCTTTTCGGGCTGAACCTCGTTTGGTATGAGCCCGAGCAGCTTCATTATCAGCGCCATGCGCATGAACTTGCCGCACCGCGTCTGCTCAAAATACTTGGCGCGCGGGTCGGAGTCCACCTCCGGCGATATCTCGTTGACTCGCGGCAGGGGATGCAGCACGCACATGTCGCTCTTTGCAAGGCTCATCTTCTCCTTGTCGAGGACATATATGCCGTTGAGACGCTGATACTCCGCATCGTCCGTGAAACGCTCGCGCTGGATGCGGGTCATATAGAGTATGTCGAGCTTCGGCATCGCCTCTTCAAGCGAGCGGCACTCCTCGTATCGAAGCCCGCTTCCCTCGAGATAGTCGTCAATAACGAACTGCGGCAGGCGCAGCTCCTCGGGGAGATGAGCACGAACTTTACATTCTTGTATCTCGTCATCGCGGCTATGAGCGAGTGGACGGTTCTGCCGTATTTCAGGTCGCCGCAGAGCCCTATTGTAAGATTGTCAAACGTACCCTTTTCGTGGTGAATGGTCAGCAGGTCGGCGAGCGTCTGCGTGGGATGAAAATGCCCGCCGTCGCCGGCATTTATCAGCGGCACCGCCGTGTGCATGGATGCGACGACCGGCGCGCCCTCTTTCGGGTGGCGCATGGCGATTATATCCGCGTAGCCGTTGACTACCTCTATCGTGTCGGCAATCGTCTCGCCTTTGACGGCGGAGCTCGAGTCCGCGCCGGAAAAGCCTATCACCTGACCGCCGAGCGAGAGTATCGCGCTCTCGAAGCTGAGTCTTGTGCGCGTCGAGGCTCAAAGAACAGCGTGGCGAGAATTTTGTGGCGGCAGACCTCGTTGTATTTTTCTGGCTGCGCATGATGTCATCGGCGACGGCTATCAGCTGGTCGATCTCCTCGGCGGAGAGGTCGAGGATGTTTATTATGCTCCTCATTTTGCACCGCCGATCCAGCTCTCGTCCGAGGGGTTGTTGCGGAAAGCTATAAGTCTGTTTACATCCTCGGGCTTTATATATCCCTCCTGAGCCGCGACTTCGGAGAGCACATCGAGATTAGTCAGGCTCACATTTTTGACATCCGCCGCGGCGAGTCTCTCAAGCCCCTTTTTCATTCCGTAGGTGAAGATGCTGACTATTCCGAGCACCTCTGCGCCTGCTTCGCGCAGAGCGTCAACGACTTCGATAACACTGCCGCCCGTCGAGATAAGATCCTCGACCACGACGACTTTCTGACCCTTTTCGAGCTTGCCCTCGATGCGGTTCTGTCTGCCGTGATCCTTGTTGCCGGAGCGGACATAGCCCATCGGCAGCCCCATCAGATGCGCGGTTATCGCGGCGTGGGCGATGCCGGCGGTCGAAGTGCCCATGAGAACTTCAGCTTCCGGATAGTTTTCTTCGATGAGCTCCTTGAGCCCGGTTTCAACATCCGTGCGAACCTCGGGCGCCGTGAGCGTCAGGCGGTTGTCGCAGTAGACGGGGCTCTTTATTCCGCTCGCCCATGTAAAGGGCTTGTCGGGGCTCAGAAACACAGCCTGTATTTTAAGAAGATCTTTTGCGATTTTTCTGTTTGTCTCAGTCATTTTCTTTTCTCCTTCAGTCAACAAATTCTTTTATGCATCTCTCGTATGCCGCGACGGGATCGGGCACTGCGGTTATCGGTCTGCCGACGACGATGTAGTCGGAGCCGATTTTCTTCGCCTGCTCGGGTGTCATGACTCGCTTTTGGTCGCCTATGTCGCCGTCCGCAAAGCGAACGCCGGGCGTTACGGTCAAAAACTTTTCGCCGCATATGTCGTGAACCTTCTGCGCCTCGAGCGGGGAGCAGACAACGCCGTCAAGTCCTGCGTTCTTCGCGGTCTCGGCGTAGTGCATGACAACTTTGTCTATAGGCTCTTTTATCAGAAGATCGCGCTCCATCGCCTCCTGATCGGTGGAGGTCAGCTGGGTCACGGCAATCAGCAGGGGGCGCGTGCCGTCCGGGCGGGTCAGCCCCTCGAGAGCCGCCTCCATCATGCGCGATGTGCCCGCGGCGTGGAGGTTGCACATATCGACATCGAGCCGCGAGAGTACAGCCATGCTCTTCTTGACCGTGTTCGGGATATCGTGGAGCTTGAGGTCGAGGAAGATCTTGTGTCCGCGCGCCTTTATCTCGCGGACTATCTGCGGACCCTCGGCATAGAACAGCTCCATGCCGATCTTGACGAACGGCTTTCTGCCCTCGAATTTGTCGAGAAAGTTCAGCGCGGTCTCCTTGTCTGCGAAGTCGCAGGCGATTATCACATCTTTACCCATTGTGTGCTCCTCCTATGATGTCCTTGAGTTCGTTTATATTATACTTGTCCGCAGCCGCGGGCAGGGCTTCGACTGTTTTTTTGCATATGAACGGGTCAACGAGGTTTGCTGCGCCTATTTCGACCGCCGTCGCTCCGGCGAGCATCATCTCGATAACATCCTCGGCGGACGATACGCCGCCCATGCCGACTACGGGGATATTGACAGCCGACGAGACCTGGTAGACCATCCTCAGCGCCACGGGGAATATCGCGCTTCCGGAGAAGCCGCCCATCGTGTTCGCTATCACGGGCTTTTTTGTTCGCAGGTCTATCCTCATGCCGAGCAGGGTGTTTATCAGGCTTATTCCGTCCGCGCCCGCATCCTCGCAGGCCTTCGCGATGCTCACTATATCGGTGACGTTGGGAGAGAGCTTTATGATAACCGGCTTTTTCGTGACCGCCTTGACGGCTTTTGTAACCTGCGCCGCCGCCTTTGGATCCGTGCCGAAGCTCATTCCGCCGCCGTGAACGTTCGGACAGCTTACGTTGACCTCGAGCCAGCCGACCTGCTCCTGACTGTCGAGCCTTTCGCAGGTGTAGGCGTATTCGTCAACGGAAAAGCCGCTGACATTCGCCATCACTTTTTTGCCAAAGCACTTTCTGAGCTTCGGGAGCTCTTCGCTTATAACTTTGTCAACGCCGGGATTCTGAAGCCGACGGGCGTTTATCATGCCGGCGGTGCACTCCGCTATTCTCGGTGTCGGATTGCCGAAACGCGGCTCTTTCGTTGTGCCCTTGAACGAAAAGGTTCCGAGGCAGTTTATGTCATAGAGCTCAGCGAATTCATATCCGTAGCCGAATGTGCCCGATGCCGGGATAACGGGATTGTCGAGCTCTTCGCCGCAAAGATTTACGCTCAGTCTGCCCATATTATCTCCTCGCTTTCCATTACGGGACCCTCTTTGCAGATCCTCTTGTTGCCCGTGAGTGTCTTGCACGAGCAGCCCATGCACGCGCCGAATCCGCAGCCCATGCGCTCCTCGAAGCTGTATTGCCCGGGCGTTTTCATGATTTTGTGCATCGCGCGGAACATCGGCTCGGGTCCGCAGGTGTAGAAAAATGTGTATTGCATGTCTTTTATCACATCCGTGACAAATCCCTTTATGCCGTAGGTGCCGTCGGCGGTCGCAATGTGTACATCCGCGCCGAGCGCACGAAATTCATTTTCATAGAACACATCGTCTTTTGAGTTGAAGCCGAGCACTACAGTGACATTTTTGCCCTCTGATATAAGCTCCCTGCAGAGCATATACATCGGCGGAACCCCGACTCCGCCGCCTACAAGCAGGGGACTGTCTCCGCTTGTCCGGGTATTGTAGCCGTTGCCCAGCCCCGTTAAAAGGTCAAGCTCATAGCCGTTTTTCATGCGGCTCATCTGCTCTGTGCCGTGGCCGACGGTTTTATATATCAGCGTCAGATTTTCTCCGACGCAGTCGCAGACCGATATCGGGCGGCGCAGGAAAAATCCGTCAAGCTTTATGTTTACGAACTGTCCCGGCGCGGTTATTGCCGAGGTGTCGCCCGCAAGAGTCATTTTAAATATGTCACGCGCGATTTTTTCGTTTGAAGTTATCTTGAAAATACTCTGCTTCATGCTCTATTCTCCGCCTTGTAAACTACTTTTCCATTATGCACCGTCAGCAGACATCTGCCGAATACCTCACGCCCCGCGAACGGTGTGGCGCGTCCCATCGAAAGAAAATTTTCCGGGTCTATTTTATACGCTTCGCTTATATCAAACACCGCGAAGTCATTATTTGTGTCTATCCCGAAGCGCTCTTTCGGCTTGAAGCTCATCAGCTCAACGAGCCTGTCGAGCGTTATGATATTTTTCTTCACAAGCTCTGTGTAGAGCACCGGAAACGCCGTTTCGAGCCCGACAACGCCCATGAGGCTCTTTTCGAGCCCGCGCCCTTTTTCTTCTGCGCTGTGCGGCGCGTGGTCGGTCGCTATCATGTCTATCGTGCCGTCTTTTATGCCCTCTATGAGAGCCTTTTTATCTTCGCGGCTTCTCAGCGGCGGGTTCATCTTGAATCGCCCGTCCTCCTGCATGTCCTCGTCGCAGAGCACGAGATAGTGCGGCGCGGTCTCGCAGGTCACATTGACTCCGTGCGCCTTCGACTGCCTTATCAGCTCAACGCTCTCCTTTGTCGAGATGTGGCAGACGTGATATGCGCAGCCCGTCTCCTCCGCAAGGCGCAGGTCGCGCTCGATTTGCTTGTATTCGCTCGCGCTCGAAATGCCCCTGTGCCCGTGCATTCTTGCGTATTCGCCGTCGTGGATATATCCGCCGAAGAGCAGGGAGTTGTCCTCGCAGTGTGCGGCGATTATCTTGCCGAGCCTCTTGGCGGCGGTCATCGCCTCTCTCATCATTTTGTCATTCTGAACGCCTTTTCCGTCGTCGGAGAACGCGCAGACCTTGTCGGATATAGCTTCCATGTCCGCGAGCCTTTCACCCTTTTCGCCGACGGTTATCGCGCCGTAGGGCAGAACTTTTATTGCCGCGCCGCGCTTTATCGCGTCCAGCTGAACTTGCAGATGCTCCGCGCTGTCCGGCACGGGGTCGAGGTTCGGCATCGTGCAGACCGCCGTGTATCCTCCGTGCGCCGCGGCGGCAGAGCCGGAAGCGATGGTTTCTTTATAAGAAAAACCCGGCTCTCTGAAATGCACATGAACATCACAAAGACCGGGCACAATAATATATCTTTTTGAAATAACGGGCGAAAGACTCCGTCGGCAAGGAACTTTTCCGCAAAGGCTCTTATTTTTTCGTATCTGCAAGCGAAGTCGTGCGTCATTTTTGCGTCTCCTTTAAAAATATAAAAGAAAAAGTCCTGCTGCCGCAAGACTGTGTATGCAAAGAACGCCGGAACATCAACGCCGACTATCCGTATTCATCACCAATCTTGCCGGCATCTCTGTACCGCTTAAAAATTGATTTGTTTTATTATACCAACAGCCGCCCGCTTTGTCAAGATGTCTGTTATAAATGAAGCAATTGTAAATTATTCTCGTTATGACATAAAAGCATTGACTTCGCGCCTATAATACATATATAATGGATAGAAAGCGGCAATCAGACGCTTAAAAAGGGAGGAGAAATTCAAAAATGAAATGGAACATCATCACCGATTCAAGCTGTGATATGTTCGGCTTTGACAAGGAGCATGAGAACATCGTGTTTTCTTCCGTGCCGTTCACTATCAGCGTAGGAGATGAAACTTTGTTGATGACCGCAACCTCGATGTCGACGGAATGATCGACTCGATGGACGCCTGTGCAGAGGCGAGCCACACGGCGTGTCCGTCGCCGCATGCGTGGCAGGAGAAATTTGAGCAGGAGGCAATGTCATTGCCATCACTATTTCGAGCAAGCTCTCCGGCAGCTACAACAGCGCGTGCGCCGCAAAAGATATGGTGCTCGAAGAGCAGCCCGATAAGAAAATCGCCGTTATCGACTCGCGCTCCGCGGGTTCGGAGCTTGTTCTGCTCGTCAAAAAAATCTGCGAGCTTATCGAGTCCGGTGCGGAATTTGAGACCGTTGTTGAAAAGGCGGAGCTTTATTCCCGCCACACCCATGTCTCTTCGCTCTCTCGTCGTTCAACAATCTCGTCAAGAACGGCCGCATGAGCAAAATCGTCGGCTTCGTCGCTAATAAGCTCGGCTTCTGGGGCATCGGTATCGGCAGCGAGCAGGGCACGATCGAGATAAAGCAGAAGATACGCGGCAGCAAGAAAGCGCTCGACGCGATAATCGAGGATATGAAAGAACGCGGCTATAACTGCGGCAAAGTCGTCATCAGCCATTGCCGCAACGCGGAGTTTGCCGAGAGCGTCAAGTCGGCTATCCAGTCCGTCTGGGATAAGGCGGAGGTCAAGATAGTCCACGCGCGCGGACTTTGCAGCTATTACGCCGAAAAAGGCGGGCTGATAATCGGCTTCTGATTACTTAAGTCCCTTTGTGCCGCCCCTGAAAGGGGAGGCGGCGCGACCGCAGGTCGCGACGGAGGGGTTGAACTTACCGCATAATAAAAAGGACTGCTCATCCGGGCAGTCCTTTTAGTATGTATCTTATTCTGCGCTTTTATCTTCGGGCAGGTCGCTCGTGCAGTGCGGGCACTTGACTGCATCGATCGGAATCTCAGTGCAGCAGAACGGACAGACTTTCGTGGTCGCGGGAGCGGGCTCTTCGACTTTTTCGTGGATGAGCTTCGATTTTGCAGTCGCCATGAGCTTTATGACGAGGAAAATTGCGAGCGCGATTATCAGAAAATCGAGGATAGTCTGAATGAAGTTGCCGTAGTTGAGCGTGGCGTATCCTGCCTCGGCAGCGAGCGCGGGGGTCGTGTACTTCGCGGGGTCAAATCCCGTGCGGTCGCCGAGAACGACGAACATATCCTTGAGGCTGCCGCCGCCTGTTATCAGACCGACGAGCGGCATGATGAGGTCGGAGACGAGCGAAGTGACTATCTTGCCGAACGCGCCGCCGACTACAACGCCGACCGCCATGTCAACGACATTTCCCTTTGAGATAAACGCCTTGAATTCTTCAACGAGTTTGATCTTTTTCATATTTATACACCCCTGTATAATTTATATACCTTTATTATATATACGCCGCTTGCTCACGGCAAGAGTTTTTTGAAATTTTGGGAGGAGCTATGGCAGAAATGTTTTATCATACCTTTGACCCCGTCTATGACAATCATTCGCGTGTGCTGATACTCGGTTCGTTCCCGTCCGTGAAGTCGCGCGAGCAGGGATTTTATTACGGGCACCCGCAGAACCGCTTCTGGAAAGTGCTCTCCGCCGTGCTTTCTTCGCCCGTGCCGCAGAGCATAGACGAGAAGAAAAAACTGCTGCTTGATAACGGCGTCGCGCTCTGGGATGTCGCGCAGAGCTGCGAGATAAACGGTTCGAGCGACAGCAGCATGAAGAACGTCCGCCCGAACGATATATATACATTATTATATACTACCGGCATCGACCGCGTTTTTGCAAACGGCAAGACCGCCGCGCGGCTCTACGAAAGATTCATCCTGCCGCAGACAAATGTCCCCATAACCGCCCTCCCGTCAACCAGCCCCGCCAATGCCGCATTCAGTCTTGACGATTTGTGTGAGCGGTGGCGGATTATCTGCACTTTGTAGGGCGCGGCGGCACAGAACACAAGCTCGGAACAAAGCGAATTAAACAGCATGAATAGGGAATCCCCCCTCTGTCCCCAATTTCGGACTTTCCAATCCTTGATTGAATATATCAATAAAGCAATTTTTGTGCAAAGTGCAAAAAATCGTTTTGGCAAAATAAACTGTTTCTAATCTATATATAAAATTTGAACTTTTGTGTTGACAAACAAAAGAGTCGCGAGTAAAATAAGGTTACAGTGTAATGGTATAGGTATGCGGAGAGGTGGCCTCTTTTCGCGGAAACCGATGCCTTTGCAGTTGCGGCAGCGCCTATGACGCCGCTGCGGAAAAATAAAAAAGGGCAAGAAAAATGCACCGTACGCCATGCGTACAAGCCCGGTGCAAAAATCAAAAGAAAGGTGATAATTATGAAGACAAGAAAAGTCGGCAAGATCGTGTCGCTGCTCGTCGCCATAGTGCTCGTTGCAACGATCATGATTCCTGCCGCCGGTGTCCTCGCAGATTCGACGAAGTATGCAGATGTCACTTGGCTCGATGTCGGCACCTTTACCGAACTGCATGAAGCCATCGAAAAGGCTAACGATGCATCTGCGAAGGCTGATAGGACCGTTTATATCCGCCTTACAGCTGACATCACCAGCCAGAGACCGTGGTTCCAAGGCGATAGAGATGGTGTGTCCGAACCGGGAAACTGGGGCAAAATGTATGTGTATTCGACCGTTAGAATGAACTACGATGATGATAACGGCGGCGGTGCACAGAAGAGACACTCCGGTGGTTTGTGGACTATTGACTGGAATATAGATAAGCACGATGCCAACTGGGTTCTCAATAATCAGACCACATCGCCTTATTACAGCAAAAACCCCGACTCACCGTTCTATGGCATGACTGTTGAAACGATGGAAGGTGGCTTCCGCGTTGTTCCCGGCGAGATGCAGCAGCTTGTCGGTATGGGCAGCCTTGCTTCTGTTGGCTGGGCAGGACATTCCGGCAACGATGAAAAGATCGGCAATGAGTATGACGAGAGAATGCTTATAGTTAAGGACGGCACCAATGTTTTCCTTAACCTGAATGGCAAGACCCTCAAGGGAAGCGACTACAATGCTTATAGCGGTTCTCCCAAGTACCAGATGAGCGTTATAAATGTTGCTAAGGGCGGTTCTCTTACCGTTCTCGACCTCTCCAACGCGGCTGACGGTATGATTTCCGGTGGTACCGGCAACATCTATTATGACGAAAATATTTCGAAGTCTGCCCGTGATGAGGCAAAGCGTTTCGCAGTTTTCGGAGAGAATTGGGAACAGCTTAACATTCCTAAAGGCGCAACATGGACTTCACTTTCAAAAAGCGCAAGATACAGAACATATTTTGCTTCTCAGTCATTGTGGATAACAAATGCCGAAGAATCACGCGGTGGCGGTATCTATGTTTCCGACGGCGGTACGCTGAACCTTGAAAGCGGCAAGATAACCAACAACGGTGCTTGGATGGGTTCTGACGGTGCTATCTTCAACTCGGGCGTCAGCTCCGTTGCCAAGGGCGGCGGCGTCTATGTCGAAGCCGGCGCTACATTCAATATGTACGGCGGTGAAATTTCTAAGAATGCTGCCCGCGCCTATCAGAAGACCAGCAATGGCTATTTGGATTCGTATGCTTACGGCGGCGGCGTTTATGTCGAAGCTGCTGCGGACGGCAAGGTCGCTACATTCAATATGTACGGCGGCAAGATCGCAGAAAACGCAACTTATGCCGAGACATACGCCGATGGTAAGACTAAGAGCAGCGATGCAGAAGGTGCAGGTATCTATGTCGGCACCGGCTCTGTCTGCAACATCATGGGCTCTGCCGATGCAGAGGGTCCGACAACCTCGGCAATGCTCGCTTCTTTCCCGCAGATTACCAATAACTCCTGTGCTGCTCTTACCAGAAATGGTGCTACCGACGGTGCAACCGTTACCGTTAAGGGCGCAGGTATTTACTGCGACGGTACTCTCAACATAAAGAAGGCTCTTATTTCTTCGAACGATTTCTCCGAGTTCTCGAGAGATGTTGCGTCGTCCAACTTTGTCCCTGCCGGCAACAACACGACCCACATCATGCGTGACGAAGAGACCGGTCTTCCGCTCTATATCTATGATTACAATGACGACGGCACGGCGAAGACTTATGTCACCCGCCTTGACGCTCGCTTTACCGAGAACCTTGAGCTTGCCACCGAGCAGGTCGTTCACGAGACCAGCGGTATCTACGGCACTGCCCGCGGCAATGAAAAGAACAAGTTAACTTCCGACGGCGCCGGTGTCTATCTCGCACAAACGCCAGAATGAATGTCGGCGAGAGAACATGGATCACCGGTAACTATGACCTTGTTACAACCGGTCATAAGGCTTTCGCTGAGACCAGAAACTATGCAATGCATTGGGATAAGACCGCTAACGGCGGTGCTGGCGGATATGTCTACACCGCCTTCGCCGAGGGTGCCGGCAACGGTTACACCTGGTCCGATACCAGCGATGACGTTTATCTTCCCGAGGGTGTCACAATGTACAAGGGCGATTCCCTCTTCGAGAGCAGAATCGGCGTCAACTACTATGACATGGTCGATAAGGAAGGCGATGTCGGCGTCGACCCAATCGGTCGTGCAAGCAACCGCGTTATCGTCAAGTCCGCTACAGACCTTGATTATAACCTTTGGGGCGCAACCTCGAGCACTCCCATGCAGACCGATATCCAGTTCTTCAGCCTTAACGACAACAACAAGAACTACGAGAGAGATAACTACGCAGACCTTCCCACGCGTCAGACTGTTACGCTTGACGGTGTTACTTGCGAGCTTCTCGATCTGACCCTTACTCCCGAGGGCAAGCTTCCTTCATGGGCTCAGAGAACCCTCTACCGTGTTGCCGTTATCGATACCGATAAGTTCAATGACGAGCAGAGTCAGTACAGAAAGAGCTATCTGTCTCCTTATCAGGGCTATGTCGATTTCGATACCGTATATCACGCAGGCAGATTCTTCTATACCACCGAAATTAGATATAATAACAACAGCGACCCCTACATTCCTTACAACAAGGAGACCTACTTCAAGGCAGACCCGGAGAAGAATCCCACAACCGCCGCAATGGCGAATAAGAACGTTGTCTTCCCGCAGCGTGCTTATCAGATAGACTCAGCTGCTTCGCAGCTTTCCGAGTCCGAGCAGAGAGCTAAGTTCATGGACTACAAGGTAATCTATGATGACAACGGCTTCGGTTCCGATGCCGCTCCCGTTCTTCGCTTCGGCAAGGGCGACCGTCAGATGTATGTTACCTACAACTTCGATGAGGCTGATAAGACCTACTACGGCGAGAACGTTAACAACCAGTCGCTCAACGAGGCCATTAATATCGACACCCTCATCACCAGCAAGTCCATTTTCAAGATCATCAACAGAGCAGAAGACGGTTCTTCCTTCACCTTCTACGGTGCAAACAGACCCACCGGTACCCTCAAGTTCAACAAGATCGTCCCGGATTACAAGGCTTATAAGGCAAGCAACGTCCTTGCGACCGCATTGCAAACAGGCAGAGTGAGCTTGCTCGATAACCAAGACAGATGGCAAGAATGAGGACAAGGATCTTTACTTCAAGGTTGGTCTTTCTACACCTCTTATGGCTACGGTCCTGAGATCGTCACCCTGAACAACAAGGATGAGCTTCAGTCCATCAATATTGGTGCTGCGAGCTCCGGCTCCTCGCTCGACTATCGCGGAACCTTCACCGCTGATCTGAGCAAGATCATCAACCAGAACGTCAACGCTCAGCCCTGCCCGTCCATGACGGCTACATGGTACACCAAGGAAGAGCTCGCCGAGGCCCGCAAGAAGGTCTCCAACGTCATGTTCCAGACCGTTCAGCGTCAGAATGATGACGGCACCACCACGAACCTTCTTCGTGCGGTTGCTCTCGCCGGTTCGCAGTACCTCGACTTCGACGAGGTCGGCTTCGTTATCTCGACAACCAACGCAACTCCCACCATCGAGGGCGGTTACGATTACGTTGTCAAGAGCAGGGTCTATGAGAAGCTCGGCGTCAACAGGACTGCCGGCGCTGAGAAGACCTACTACGATGTTGATAAGCTCCTCGGCGGCACATGGTCCGGCCAGACGAGCGTCAAGATTGAAGACAAGGCTTGGACATTCACCAAGGGCAGCGAGTTTGCAGCTAATGTTACTACGGGCGCTACAGGCAAGGCAGGCTACAAGGATGCGGGTCTGTTCTACACTAACATCGTTATCACCGATGCTAACAAGGACACTGTTTACTTCGTAACTCCTTATGCCAAGATGGGCAACACCTACTTCTACGGTGAATCCCGTGCCGCTTGCTATACAGATGCTCCCACCGCTTGATGAAACCTGAGATTCTATAGGAGATGTGCACTATGAAAAATTATGAAAAGCCTATCGCAGAAGTTCTCCTGTTTCGTCTTGCAGAAGTCAGAATGGTTCCGCGTGTAAGCATCGGCGAAGGTACCGATGACAACTACGGCAAGAGAAACGGCGGAGACATGAACGGCGACCAGGTATAAGGTGAATAACCTTTAAGCCTTCTATGAAAGGAGAAGAGTTCGCTATGAAAAAAACACTCAAAGCTGTTATAGCTATGATACTTGTTCTGGCGCTCGGATTTGCTGTTGCTGCGCCTGTCTTTGCAGCTTCCGCTTCGACCGTTGCCCAGTCGGCAAGCATTAAGGACTTCTTCAAGAAGATTGGAGATTCCATAAAGAAGATCATCGATAAGATCTTTAACAGACCCACTCCGGATCCCGAGCCCACCAACCCCGATGTCCCCACGACTTCGGCTCAGGCTCCCGAAGCTGAGAGCGTTCCGATCGACAAGACCCAGGATAAGGGCAACACCATCGGCAAGAACGACTCTTATGCAAGCCCGCTGTGGTAAAAAGAATTGAGCAATTTTAGTATAAAAATTGCAGATTTACCGGTAGGTATCTCCTGCACGCACCCTCACCTTTCGGATGTGTGCAGTGAGTACCTCACCGATGAGGCTCCGCTGTTTTCAGTTGGGGCCGATGAAGAACACAAAGAGGAGCTCAGAAAGTTTTTTCTGGGCTCTTCTCAAGTGCTTTCTGATGCTTTTTTGGAGAGCGTCGCGGTTCAGGAAAAAGTCTGCGCCGCCGTCCTCGATTATGATGCCGCCGTCTTTCATGCTGCCCTTATTTCATTTGACGGGCAGGGCATAGCTTTTGCCGCGCCGAGCGGTACCGGCAAGACGACGCACATAAAACTCTGGCAGAGACTCTACGGCGACCGCGTTGAGATAATCAACGGCGACAAGCCGCTTTTCACTCTGCGCTCCGGTCGCTTCTTCGCGTCCGGTATGCCCTGGTGCGGAAAAGAAAACTGGGGCTGCAACAAAACCGTTCCGCTCAAGGCGATCTGCTTCATCGACGCGCGGAACACAATTCGATTTCACCACTCGAGGACAATCGGGAGATAATGAGCGCCTGTTTTTGCAGCTCGTCATGCCCGAGGAACACCGCCTCATGGTGAAATATCTTGACTTTGCAAATAAGCTGATAAATACCGTTTCTTTCTATCTTCTGCGCTGCAACATGGATTTATCTGCCGCGCAGACCGCGCACGACGGTATTTTCGGCATAGAATAAAGAGGTTGCTATGAAAGTTAAAGACGGTTTCTATCTGACCGCTATCGGCACTGATTTTGTGATAATTGCCAGCACTCCCGAGACAAAGAAGGAGTTTGACGGCATGCTTCGCCTGAACGAGACGGGCGCTTTCCTCTGGAAGAAGCTCACCGACGGCGCGAGCGAGACGGAACTTGCCGATGCGCTTGCCGCCGAATACGGTGTTTCACGCGAGGTATCCGAAAAAGACACCGCCGATTTTCTTGACGTTATCCGTTCTGCCGGATTCATCGAGGAATAATATGGACGCTTCGATGTCTTATGAGACGCTTATAGCCGTTGTGGGCAGCGTCGTTATTGAGCCGCGCGGTGTCAGTATGCTCCCTTTTCTCAAGGAGGGCAGAGATTCGGTGCGCCTTGTTAGTCCGACCGCCGCGCCGCAAAAATATGATATTGTGCTCTATCGCGTGCGTGATGAATATGTGCTCCATCGAATTATCGGCTTTGACGGCGATAATTATATAATCTGCGGCGACAACTGCCGCGGCTGGGAGCGCGGACACGGGCGAGGGGATATAATAGCGGTCGTCGATGAGATATACAGAAACGGCAAGCCCGAGAAACCGCACTGTCTCAAAAATCGAATCTACGAGCGCCTCTGGTGCTCTTCGCTGCTCAAAAGAATAATAATGAAGCTGAAAGCTCAAAAATAAAATGCCGGAATTTGAAAAAAATCCGGCATTTTTTATTTTTAATTCTACTATAGAGAGATTTTTTTGTATATTTTCTATATAATATAGTTTGTATTGTAATAATGTGCACAATATAGGAGGTAAAATAATGAAAAGTATTGAAATCAGCAGCCGCACTTCTGTTGGTTCTGACTCTTGCTTTTTCGGCGTTCGCCATAGGCGGCGTTTTCGCCGAAGAAACAGAGCCTCTGAGCAGCTTTGCCGTCTCTGCGAAAGGCAGCGGAGCTGATTCGGCCGCACTCGGTACCGTCTCATGGTGGAAGAGCGATGTTGACGGCAAGTACTATATGTTTATGCCGTCAAAATCGGATCTGTCCTCTATAACGGTCTGGTTCACTGCGTCCGATGATGTTATGTGCGGCGATGTCAAGCTCGAAAACGGCGCGGCGACAACCGCTTTCGCAAAAGGCGGCGAGTTCGTTCTTTCCGTCGGCGACAAGGACTACACCGTAGTTTTTCTCACTTCGAGCAAGCTCCCGACAATGTTCATCAACACTCCCGAGGGCGGTCTCGACAGGATTCACGCCGACAAGGAGTACAAAGAAAAGGGCTGCACAATGCTCGCCATCAACTCAAAGGCAAGGTCGATTATAACGCCGAGCTCGCTTCGATGAAGGGCAGAGGCAACTCGACCTGGGGCTATCCCAAAAAGCCCTACAACATCAAGCTCGATTCAAAGGCGAAGCTTTTCGGTATGGAAAAAGCGAAGAGCTGGTGCCTCATCGCGAACTACGAGGATCTCAGCCTCCTGCGCGATCAGATAGTCTATAATCTCGCGCGGATATCGGCATGACCGAGTCGCCCGATTGCAGAAGCATCGACCTCTATGTCAACGGCGAATATAAGGGCGTTATCTCATCACCGAGAAGGTCGAGATAAACAAGAACCGCGTCGACATAACCGACCTTGAGGGTGACACCGAGGATCTGAATCCCGATCTCGACTTCTCGACCTCGCTCCCCAGGCATCGGCGGTCAGTTCTGCGGCTATATCGAAAACAGCCAGCGCTGGTATGATATCCCCAACGAGCCCGAGAACATAACCGGCGGCTACCTGCTTGAGCTTGAGGTCACCGATCGCTATCCCAACGAGGCGAGCGGATTTGTTACCAAGAACACTCAGACGGTAGTTATGAAGTCCCCCGAATTTGCCTCCGAGGCGCAGATAAAGTATATCAGCGGCTACTGGCAGGAGATGGAGGACGCGCTCTACAGCGAGACCGGCTACAATGATCTCGACAAGCACTATACAGATTATATCGACATAGTCTCCTGGGCGAAGCAGTATCTCATTCAGGAGTGGACAAGCAACTGGGATGCAGGTCTTACCAGCAACTACTTCTATAAGGATGTTGACGGCAAGCTCTTCGCAGGTCCTGTCTGGGATTTCGACACCGCGCTCGGCAACTACGAGGGCAGAGACGGCACGAACCTGAAGGATCCGACAAATCTTCACGCCAAGAGCAGAAACCTCAGATACAATTCGCTCATGGGCAGCGACAATATAAAGGCTACCCCCAATATCTACGCGCTTTGCTACAGACACGCCGACTTTGCTCAGACTGTTGAAGAGCAGATGAAGACTGTCTTTGCGCCTGCCGCGAAGAAGATGGCTGAAAAGAAATACCAGACCTACATTGACGAAGTAAGGATGCGGCAGTCATGAATGCTATCAGATGGAACTATTACGGCACCACCGATACGGCGGCTATCGCGCAGAATTACAGCAACGAAGTCAACTATATCCGCGACTTCATGACTGCGCGCACCGAGTTCCTCTCCGGCGCACTCACGCTCAAGAACGAGGGCTTCACAATTGCTCATATCCCGTCGCAGAAGCGCACCGGATCCGAGATAACCCCCGAAGTCACCGTCAAGTGCCTCGACAGAGTCCTGACCGAGGGCGTTGATTACACTGTTGCCTATTCAGACAACGTCGCTAAGGGTACCGCTACAGTTACCGTCACCGGCATCGGCGACTATGAGGGTGTGACTGCGACTACGACCTTCAAGATAATCAACATCTCCGATCCGCTTGACTGGACAGGCGGCTCGGGAGAAGAAAGAGCAAAAGAAAATCTCAAAAAGATGGGGGCAGACTTTGTTGACGTTGTTGAGCTGATACTTTACTATATCGTCAAGCCCTTCCAGAAATAACAACAAAAATGATCCGCTGTGATTTCTCACAGCGGATCTTCCTTTATAAGAACAGCGTGCAGCCAGATTGGCGGAAGTGCTCTATCATCTCGTGCGCTCTTTCAACGCTTATTCCAAAATAGTCACACAGGCACTCGATGCACATGCATTCCTTTGCGCCGCGGTTGACCATCTTGCGGTGGAACCCGATGTCGTCATTGGTCAGCAGCTTTGAACATTTGATGCAGTATGTCATTTCTTCAGCTTGCAGATGAAGCAGGCGCAGTCATGAGCCTCAAGATGCATCTGCATGAACTCCTTCTTGACTCCGATGCACTCGCCCGTGAACGCGTCGGTCATCTCAAGTCCGTAGCCGGAGGCGGCAGATATGCCTATGTTCTCAAAATAGAACGGAACGCCGCACTTGCTCCCGCTGAAGTTGACGAAAAGAATGGCGATTTCATTGTTTGAAAGGAGCTTTGCAAAGACTATCTTGTCGTTCCAGCTCTTGGTTGCGACGAATGCCGGACGGGACTCCTCATCCTGATTGATTCTGATGAGTCTTTCATTCTTGACGAGGTCAAGGCAGAAGTCGTTCATGCATCTCAGGTCGCCGCCGAGCATCAGCGGGGACGAGAACATGCACCAGAGCGCGAACTGAGTCTTATAGTCAACGTCAGAGCAGCCGACCGAGCCGACATTGCCCTTGCCGTACATGCCGACGGTGAGCATATCGATGTCGTTGAAGCAGCCGGGCGCGGAATAGGCGAGGTTGTCGATCTGGCTGAGCGCGATATCGGCAAACGAACGGAAGCTGTCGTTTATGTCGCCGGTAGAGCGATACATGTGCGCGCCCGCCGAGCGAATCCAGCGGCTGACTTCGTCGTTGCCCCAGTTGCAGGCGGAGAAGAGAATCTCACGTCCGCAGGCTCTGAGAGCCATGCCCATTTTTCTGTAGAGCAGGGGACCGTTTGCGCTGTCCGGCTTGTAGCAGAAGTCATATTTCAGGAAGTCTACGCCGTATTCGGCAAAGGTCTCGGCGTCGAGATATTCATGGTCAAAGCTGCCCGGATAGTCGGCGCAGGTGCGTGTTCCGGCGCAGGAATACATGCCGAATTTGAGCCCCTTGCTGTGGACATAGTCGCTGACTGCCTTCATCGTTGGGGAACTTCTCCTCGTCGGGGACTATCTTTCCCGTCTGCGGGTCGCGCTCGCGCTTGCTCCAGCAGTCGTCGATAACAAGATACTCATATCCGCAGTCGCGCAGACCGAGCTCGACCATCTTGTCGGCGGTTTCTTTGATAAGCTGTTCGTTGATGTTTTCGCCGAATGTGTTCCAGGTGTTGAAACCCATAGGCGGAGTTTTTGAAAGCATTCGATCACTCCTAAATAGATTTTTTGTTCAACCTATATTAACATATATGGTTATCAAAGGCAACAAAAAACTGCCGCACCCGCAAAAGGTGCGGCAGTTTTTTGTCGGTACATTAAGCAGCGCCGAAAATCTTGAGAATCAGCTGGAAGATAGCGTCAACTATCTGCTTGCTCAGTCCGTGTTCCTCAAGGAATCTGAGAATGTCGCCGACGAATTTCAGAAAAGCCTGGAAGAACTCCATAAAAGCCTGTCCGCCCTCCTGGAGCTTCGAGAAAATCTCGACGATCTGATGAATGAGCGTGGTGATGAATTCCATGGTCTTTTGCCTCCTTTTTATGTTTACGGGAATTAACAAAATATTAACATATTTTATCTGCAAAAGCAATAGCCAAATCGGAAAAAACACTGCTGTTCAAACTCAATTTTTCGTTACTTTGCTCATGTATAAAAATATTTATATCGAAAAATGTCAAAGCTTGTCAGCATAAAAGACAAAACAGACAGCGGTGAGGCTGTCTGTTCTGCCAAAAAGGAGTCAATTTTCAAAAAAGAAGTCAATCTTTGATAATTGTATTTGCGTGTCTTATTTAATAAGACCAAGGATAGCATCAAAGATAGCCTTGACGATAGCCTGCGCGTCGATAGAAGAGCCGGCAAGCTCAAGAATCTTTTCGATCATCTCAAAGATAGTTGCTAACATGTGCGATGTCCTCCCTTCTCCCTTGATAAGACAACTGTTTGTCCCTTACAATTAAATTATAACAGTATATAAATTCAGTTGTCAAAATGAAGAAGGGCATTTTTGGATATTTTTTGATGCTTTTTGACTATGATATAAACAATCTGTAAATAAAATTTATGAAAATAATACAAGTTTGTTCTCAATGTGTATATTTGCGGCGCGCGGAGAACAAAAATATCAGGGGTGATATCCATGATATTTTTTACTATTTACTTTATATATTGGTCTGGCCGCTGTTCGAGCTGCTGTATCATCCGCGCGTGCTGGGTCGGGAAAATATCCCCAAAAACGGCGCGGTCATTCTCGCCGGCAACCACAAAAGTAACCTCGACTGCATTCTGATAGCGTCATGCCTGTGGCGGCAGGTGCATTTTATGGCGAAGGACGAGCTATTCCGCGGCGGGTTCAGATATTTCTTCCGCGCCCTCGGGACTATCCCTGTCAACAGGCGAATCCGCGATGCCTCCGCGCTCAGTGAAGCGCGTGCTATACTCGACAGGGGCGGCGTCATCGGTATTTTCCCCGAGGGCAAGTTCAACAAAACGGAGGAGACCGTTTTGCCGTTTAAGCCCGGGGCTGCGCGAATGGCGGCGAGAAGCCGGGCTATGATTGTCCCGTTTGCAATAAAGGGCGATTACAATATAATCGGCAGGCGCGTGGAGATTGAGTTCTATCCCGCTATAAATGCGGCGGGCAGGGATGCCGTGTCGATAGGCAAAGAACTCGAAAATGCAGTCAGAGAGGGGCTTGAGCGTGGCAGAAAATAAAGATACTGGATTCAGAGTGATAACATCTGTTATAAAGCCTGCGTTTAAAATGCATTTCTCGCCGACAGTTATCGGGAGTGAAAATATTCCGAAAGACGGCGCGGTGGTCATCGCCGGAAACCATAAAAATATCCGCGACCAGTTCCTTGTGTTTCTCGCGACTGACCGTGTGATTAATTATATGGCGAAGCGCGAATACTTCGACGGTGCGCTCGCTCCGCTTTTCAAATGGGCGGGGTGCATCCCCGTAAACCGTGACGGCTTCGACGCCGCGGCGATCAGAAGAGCGATAAAAATTCTGAAAAGGGGCGGCGCTGTAGGGATATTCCCGGAGGGCACACGCAACAGGACGGATAAATTACTTCTCGCGTTCAAACCCGGAGCCGCAGCGATAGCGAAGAGGGGAAACGCGCTGATAGTGCCTTTCGCGATAAGCGGGGAGTACAGAAAAAACGCGAATTTAAAAATTTTGTTCGGTGAACCTTTTTCTCCTGAATCTATGAGTGTTGAAGAAGCGACCGATAAATTGTACAGTGCCGTAAGCAATTTGCTCGAAAGCCAATAAAACGCCCAAAATCGAGCAAAGAACGACCGTTTTCAAAAATTTTTTGGCGTTTTGCATCGAAAATTTATTGCCTTAGTTTTCCAATTTGTTGTGGTTTTTCCGTTGACTTTTGGCATATATTGTGATACAATCCAATCGTAGGAGATTATACCCTGCGCGAATCGGCGCGGATCTTCAAAAAAATCGAACATTTGTGTTGACAAACCGAATATTTGTGCTATAATTAGAGACAGAAAGAACAAATGTTCCGATTTTTCCGTAAGGAGGAAGCAAAAATGACAAGTACATTCATAATTGTTTCGATTCTCGAAGTTGCCGCTGTGGCTCTTATAATAGCAGGCTTTGTGTTTGAGAAGAAGCTGATCAATTTTGAGGAGAAGTTTGAGACTGCTCTTGCCAAGAAGATCGCTCACTTCCTCTGCACCAACAAGTATACCAAGGCTCATTTTGTCAAAGAGAAGAAGACCGCTCAGCGCCGCAGCGCAGCCAAGACTGCGTTCGAGCCCGAGACCGTCTCTCCGACTCCCGGCAGAAAGGGCAACAGAGTTGCCTGATCTTTTTCGAAAATCGCATAAGTTTGACCGCCCTGCCATTCGGCAAGGCGGTCGTTTTCACTTTAGCGGTCTTATGGAATGTCAGCAGCCACAGCCGTTGTTGCAGCCACATCCGCAGTCCGAAGCTCTGGAGACGCCATTATTGCAGCCGCAGCCCGTGTCACAGAGCAGAAGGATGATGATAAGGAAAATGCACCAGTTGTTTGAGCAACCCATCGTTTTGCCTCCTCTTCAGTTACTAAGAAAGAGTGCCGCGGTTTTGACTCGAGCACCGCTTTCATCAACATATTATGAAGCACCCCTTTTTGCGGTTACACTTTTTGAACCCAAACATAATTTTCTTTTCTCCGGCGTAAACTAATAAGAAACCGGAGGTGTTCTATATGCTGTTTGACAAGAACGGAGAAGTGGTGAGCTACGACGAGTCGGATATCTTCTGCGACGAATTTATGCGCGCGGATGAGCATATCGACCGTCTTATTATATAAATTATGTCGGGACACAGAGTGGAAAATCAAAGAAAACACGAGATAGACTCAGTAAATCAAAGCATGAGCGAGATAATTAAAAATATTTTGCCCGATGGGTGAATTTTGACCTTTTCTGACTTTTGACCGGCGGTTACATCGGGTTTATAATAAAGTCAAAGGTCAAAGAAGTCAAAGACAAAAAGAGGTGACGGCAATGAGCTTAGCAGTCAGATAACGGGCATGATACTTGAAATGCTCGGCAGCAGCGGAACTATCGAGATACAGCGCAACGAGCTTGCGCAGACGATAGGCTGCGTCCCGAGCCAGATAAACTATGTTATCGCGTCGCGTTTCACGCCGGAACAGGGCTATATTGTCGAGAGCCGCAGAGGCGGCGGAGGATATATCAGAATAAGGCGCGCGGCGATGGAGCCGGATCAGAAGGTCATGCACGCGGTCAACGCCGTGGGCGATAAGCTCGACGAGCGAACTGCCCGCGCACATCTGGCGGAGCTCGTCAGCACCGGTGTTATAGACAAACACGCCGCCATGCTGATGCTCAGCGCCGTGTCGGACAACGCTCTGCGACCTGCCGCTGTCGGGGACAGGGACGCCGTCAGGGCGTCGGTATTCAAACAACTGCTGCTCGTTGAAATGGGCAGAAACGGATAAAGGAGGAACACATATGCTTTGTCAGAACTGTGGAAAAAATGAAGCGACAACTCACATAAAGCAGGTCATAAACGGCGACACAGCCGAGCGCCATCTCTGCTCCGAATGTGCCGAGCATCTCGGCTACGGCGACGCGTTCTCGGGCTTCGGCTTCGATGTTGCCGGGCTTTTCGGGAACTTCTTCGGCGATGCAGTCCATTCGCTCGGCGCGCCGAGAAAGGTGGTTCGCTGCCCGAAATGCGGCTTTTCGTTCAATGATATCGTCCGAGAGGGCAGAGTTGGCTGCGCGGAGTGCTACAAAGTTTTTTATAATGAGCTCAAGCCCTCGCTCCAGCGCATTCACGGTCAGATTCACCACAGCGGCAAGATAGCTTCGACCGCCGAGCCTGTCAGCGAGGAAGAGGCAAAAATCGACGAAAAAGAGGAGCTCAAAAAGCAGATGGACGAGGCGGTCGCCGCGCAGAACTTCGAGCTTGCGGCGCAGCTTCGCGACAGGATAAAAGAGCTTGAGGGAGGGAACGAAAATGAGTAAATGGTATGTCGAAAAGGGCGAACAGGGCGATATAGTCCTGAGTACCCGCGTGCGTCTTGCGCGCAACTTAGAAGAATTCCCGTTCCCGTGCCGCCTCGATACGGCGAGCAAAATAAAGGTCAACGAAAAAGTCCGTGACACCCTGCTCTCATGCGTGCCCGAGCTGGGACTTCACTATGTCACTATGGATTCGCTCAGCCGCGAGCAGGCGATATCCCTCGCCGAGCGCCATCTGATAAGCCTGAGTTTGCCTCCGTCCGCGAGGGCAGGGCGCTCATGCTCACCGAAGATGAGACGGTCGGCATCATGCTCTGCGAGGAGGATCATATCCGCGTCCAGGTCATGAAAGCGGGACTTGCGCTCATGGATTGCTATGTCCTCGCCGATAAAATTGATTCCGCGCTCGATAAGAAGCTGAATTTTGCGTTTGACGAGAGACTCGGCTATCTGACCCAGTGCCCGACGAATCTCGGCACAGCCATGCGCGCGTCCGTCATGCTGCATCTGCCCGCGCTCAGAAGAAGCGGCCAGCTCGCAGTCCTCAGCTCGACTATATCCAAGCTCGGCCTGACCCTTCGCGGCGCATACGGCGAGGGCAGGGAGTCGCGCGGCGACATCTATCAGCTGAGCAATCAGATAACCCTCGGCATAACCGAGCAGGCGGCGATAGAGAATCTCCAGTCGATAACCCGCCAGCTCGTCACCCAGGAGCGCGCGGCGGCGGAGCGTATGTGCGCCGATGTCGCGATGCAGGACAAAATATACAGAGCTCTCGGGATTTTGCAGAGCGCGCGCGTGCTGTCCTGCGACGAGATGATGGATCTCATCTCCCTTGTGCGTCTCGGCTCGGCAAGGGGAATACTTGATATACCTATAGAAAAACTTAACGAACTGCTCGTCAATATGCAGCCCGCTACCATAAGCGCGGCGAACGGCAAGCATATCGACGCGCGGCAGAGGGACTGCCTCAGAGCGGACGCGGTGCGCGAGGCATTGTCCTAAAATACCGCCGATAAACATATATAAAAACATATATCTTTCGATTCGGCGGCAATTTTCCGGCAATAATCTCTATTGTACGGTTCACCGCGGAAAGGAATGATGATATGTATAAGTTTACCGGCTTCACCCAGAAAGCCAACGACGTGCTCAACGCCGCCATTGAATACGCGGAGAATATGGGGCACACCTATATCGGCAGCGAGCATCTTCTGCTCGGTCTGCTGACCCAGAACGGCGGGATAGCCTATACCGTTCTGATAAACAAAAAGCTTACCGCCGGCAAGGTCGAGGACGCTGTCAGAAACAGCATCGGCTTTGGCGTGCCGACGGTGCTGACTCCGGGCGATTTCACGCCAGATGCAAAAATATTATTGAGAGCGCGATGATTCAGGCGCGGGATATGGGTCACAACTATGTCGGCACGGAGCATCTGCTTATCGCATGATAAAAGAGGGCTCGAGCGCGGCAACAGCCGTTATGACCCGCCTCGGCGTGTCGCCGCAGGAAATTTTGCAGGAGCTTTTGAAAGCTTTCGGCTCGGCGTCGGGTAAAGATTCCGGAAAGCCGGAGACGTTCAAAAAGCCCGGCGGCAGAACGGATACCCCGACCCTCAATCAATATGGGCGCGACCTGACTTCGTTTGCCGCGGCGGGCAGAATTGACCCCGTTATCGGCAGGCAGAGGGAGATAGAGCGCGTCATTCAGATTCTCTCGCGCAGAACGAAGAACAACCCCTGTCTGATAGGTGAGCCTGGAGTCGGCAAGACGGCGATCGCGAGGGGCTCGCGCTGAAAATCGCCACGGGCGAAGTGCCCGAACTGCTCAAGGGCAAGCGCATAGTTTCGCTCGACCTCACGGGCATGGTTGCCGGTACAAAGTACAGGGGCGATTTCGAAGAGCGCGTTAAGTCCGCCATTGAAGAAGTTTCAAAGGCGGGGGATGTCATTCTCTTTATAGACGAATTGCATACGCTCATCGGTGCAGGTTCGGCGGAGGGCGCGGTTGACGCCGCGAATATTCTGAAGCCCGCGCTTGCCCGCGGCGAGATGCAGGTCATCGGTGCAACCACGCTCGAAGAATACCGTAAGCATATCGAAAAGGATGCCGCGCTCGAGCGCCGCTTTCAGCCCGTCACGGTCGGCGAGCCGAGCGAGGACGAGGCAGTCGCGATACTCATGGGCATCCGCGATAAATACGAGGCGCACCATAAAGTCAGAATAACCGACGACGCGATAAAGGCGGCGGTAAAAATGTCGGTGCGCTATATCGGCGACAGATATCTTCCCGATAAGGCGATAGATTTAATAGATGAGGCGGCGTCGCGCGTCAGACTCAGCGCATTTACAGCGCCGCCGGATCTCAAAGATATGGAGGACAGACTCCGCGCCCTCGCCGAAGAAAAAGATTCGGCGGTGAATTCTCAGGAATTCGAGCACGCCGCGCAGATACGCGACGAGCAGAAGAAGCTGAGCGACGAACTCGAGCGCGCAAAGCACAGCTGGCGCGAGGAATCGAGCAAGAAAATAGGCGAGGTCACGGCTGATAATATAGCCGAAATAGTCTGCGCGTGGACTGGAATACCCGTCTCGCAGCTGACTCAGGCGGAGAGCGAACGCCTGCTTCATCTTGAAGATGAGCTGCACCGCAGAATAGTCGGCCAGGATGAGGCGGTCAGCGCGGTCGCGCGAGCAATAAGGCGCGGCAGAATCGGACTCAAAGACCCCAAACGCCCGACCGGTTCGTTTATTTTCCTCGGCCCTACAGGTGTAGGCAAAACGGAGCTTTGCAAAGCACTTGCCGACTCGCTCTTCGGCGACGAGAACGCGATGATAAGGCTCGATATGTCCGAATATATGGAGAAGCACACGGTTTCGAGGCTCGTCGGTTCGCCGCCCGGATATATCGGATATGACGAGGGCGGTCAGCTGACCGAAAAAGTCCGCCGCAGACCGTACAGCGTTATTCTCTTTGATGAAATAGAAAAAGCGCATCCCGATGTTTTCAATATGCTGCTCCAGATACTTGACGACGGTATCTTAACTGACTCGCAGGGACGCAGGGTCGATTTCAAGAACTGCATTATTATAATGACCTCGAATGTCGGCGCGAAGCTGATTTCGGGCAGCGGAAAAGCGCTTGGCTTCTCTTCGGAGCGCGGCAATGTCCCGAGCTATGACCGCGTGCGCGAGCTTGTGATGAAAGAGCTCAAGAACACATTCAGACCGGAATTTTTGAACCGCGTTGACGATATAATCGTCTTCCACTCGCTCGAAAAGCAGGATATATCCGAAATTGCGCGCAGAATGCTCGAAACGCTCTCAAAGCGCGTGGCGCAGCTAGATATAACTTTAATTTTTGACGAATCGGCTGTTCAAAAGACGGCGGATGCGGGCTTTGACCCGGTCTACGGAGCGAGACCGCTCAAGCGTGTTATCCAGCAGCAGATCGAGGATAAGCTCTCGGAGCAGATGCTCGAGGGAAAGGTAACAACCGGCAAAAAGTATATCTGCAAAGCTGAAAACGGCGAATTTATTTTGCGGAGCAGACTGAGCCCGAATCGGCTGAAAATGAATAAAAGTGCACCCGAAGGCGTCTTGCTTTCGGGTGCGTTTTTTGGACTCTTTTAACTTTTTACTCAGCCTCGGCTATGAATCTCTTGAGATTCTCAAGCCCGATTTCGATGCCCGCGAGCGTCTGCTCGATGCCCTCGAACTCGATGCTGACATATTTGTCGTAGCCCGTGCGCTTGAGTATGCCTATGCACTGCGCCACGGGGATGTTGCCGTGACCAATCACTGCGCCGCGCAGGTAGTTGCCGGCTCTGCTGCGGAAGAATCCGCGCCCGGGATCGGGCTCTGAGCGCTCTTGATGTGAAAGTCCTTGGCGTGGACATGCTTTGCGTATTTTGCGACTCTGCCGACCGCCTTGTCCGAAGGGTCATCGGCGCAGGCGAAGTTGCCCATGTCAACGAGCAGACCGAAGTTCGGGTTTGCAACTCCCGTGACGAGCTTTTCGACCCGGTCACTGTCCTGCGCAAAATAGCCGTGGTTCTCGACCATTGTAGATATGCCTTTCTCTGCGGCGTATTCGGTCACTCTGCGGCAGCCCTCGATGAGCGTGGGCAGAGCCTGCTCAAACCCGCAGTAAGCGCTAAGGGGCGCGTTGAAGCCGCCTGTCGCGTCGTGGCGCATACCTGACGCGCCGAGTATCTCCGCTATATCGACCTGTCTGAACAGGCGCTCGCACTCCTCGTCGAGCGGGCGGTTGAGAAGCTCCGCGCCGATGGTGTAGTTGACTATCGGCAGGTTTTTCTTTTCGCTCTCGTCGCGCAGACGCTTGGCGTATTCTTCAACTGACATTCCGTCTTCGGGCATGAGGTCGATAAATTCAATTCCGTCGAAGCCCATCTCTTTGACCTTGCCTATGAGCTGAAGCTGGGTCAGCTCTCCGCTCGAAAGCATCGGCTGAAAGCTGTAGCTGCTGACGCAGGTTTTCATTTTATCACCTCAGTCCATGTATCCTTTGAGGAAGTTTACAGCGTTGCCGATATCCTTTTCGGGGTCGTCGCCGACTTCGCGCTCTATCGTCAGGAAGCCCTTGTAGCCGATATCATTGAGCGCGGCGAGATATTCGTCCCACTTGACGCTGCCCTCGCCGAGCGGCACTTCTTCAAACGAATCGCCCGTGACAAGCGGGTCTTTCTTTATGCCGTAGACTATCTCGGGGTCTTTATAGAAAATCTGAACGCCGTCCTTGGCGTGGGTGTGGACTATGTAGTCGCGCAGGTTATAGACCGCCTTTGCGGGGTCGTCGCCCGTGACCATAACAAGGTTTGCAGGGTCGAGGTTGACTGCGACGCCGGTCGAACCGAGTGAGTCGAGGAACTTCTTGAGCGTCGCCGAGGTCTCGGGACCCGTCTCAATCGCAAAGTGCGCGTCGAGGCTGTCCGCGAAGCGGGAGAGCTCGAAGCATGCCTCCTGCATGATTTTGTATCTCTCGTGGCTGCTGTCCTCGGGCACAACGCCGATGTGGGTCGTGACAACATCCGTGCCGAGCTCCTTTGCAAGTTCGATTATTCTCTTTGACTTCTCGACTCTCCAGGGGTTCTCCTCTTTGTTGCCGAAGCCGCCGCCGAGATCGCCGCAGAGAGCGGAGATAACGAGTCCGTTGTCCTCAACGAGTTTGCGGAAATCCGCGCGCTTGGAGCCGACAAGCTCCTCGGGCGACATCTCGCCGCTGGTGGCATAGACCTGAATGCCTGCGCACCGACTTGGCAGCCTTTTTGACCGCCGTCGGGATATCCGCTCGGAAGCTGTCAATAATAACGCCTATTGGAAATTTCATGGTAGCACCGTCCTTAAAACGTATTTTTTACAAGGCAATGATAACAAATAAACGGGGGATATTCAAGAGAAAAAAGCCTTTTCCCCGAATAAAATAAAAACGGCTCGGCACGGGGAATTCCCGAACCGAGATGATTTTTTATCAGCCGACGACTGACATAATAAAGACGATTATAACGATTATCGGCAGAACATATGTGAAATAAGGTCTTATCCAGCCGGGCATTTTTGCGCCCTTTTCGCCGCAGTTGACTTCGCCGATGTAGTTCTTCCAGCCCCAGCCGTATTTCCTGCTGCAGAAGAGAACGTAGACGAGACTGCCGAGCGGGAGCAGAACATTTGAAACGAGGAAATCCTCGATATCCATGATGCCCTTGCCGGCTATCTGTATTTTTTCGAGCACATTGAAGCCGAGCACGCAGGGGAGGGAGAGCACGAGCATGAGCGCGATGTTTATCAGCGCCACTTTGCGGCGGCTGAGCTTCGTCAACTCGAGCCAGAAGGACATGATGTTTTCAAAAACGGCAATGACCGTCGAGAACGCTGCGAATATCATGAACACGAAGAACAGCGCACCGACTATGCGTCCGCCGGGCATGCTGTTGAAGATGCTCGAAAGCGTCGTGAACAGGAAGCTCGCGCCGACCGTGCCCGCGTCTGCGGTGACGCCGCCGTTATAGGTGAAGCATGCGGGGAAGATGATAACGCCGGACATGAGTGCCACAAAAGTGTCAAGCCCGACTATTGTCACAGCCTCGCCGAGGAGTCTGCGCTCCTTGCCGATGTAGCTGCCGAATATCGCTATAGAGCCGATACCGATGCTCAGAGTAAAGAACGCCTGCCCCATTGCGGACGAGATGACCGTCCATATGCCCGAATTTTCAAATGATTTTAGCGAGGGGACAAGATAGAATTTCAGTCCCTCTGCGGCGTTCGAGAGCGTGCAGGAATAGATTGCGAGCCCCACCATGAGAAGCAGGAGAGCCACCATCATCCATTTTGTTATCCTCTCGACGCCCTTTTGCAGACCGAACGAGCAGATGCTGAAGCAGACAAGGATGACTGCGAATGTGGCGCAGACCATGAGCACGGGGTTGCTTATCACCGTGCCGAATACCGCGCCGAGCTCCTCGGCGCTCTTGTACGCGAGGATCGAGCCGTCCGCATACTTTATAAAGTATATCAGCATCCAGCCGGAGATAGTCGTGTAGAACATCATGAGCAAATAGTTTCCGGCGATGCCGAGATACTTGGCGAGATGCCACTTCTGCCCCTTCTTTTCGAGCACGTCGTATGACGAGGCGATGCTGCGCTGGCTTGCGCGGCCGACTGCGAGCTCCGCCGTCGTGACCGGTATGCCGAGCAGAACAAGAAACGCGATGTAAATCAGCACAAAAAATGCGCCGCCGTATGCGCCGGTCGTTATCGGGAATCTGTAGACATTTCCCAGTCCGATGGCACAGCCTGCCGAGATCAGAATGAATCCGAGTCTCGACGAAAATTTTTCCCTGTTTTCCATTGAATCTTCCTTTCAAAAGCCGTAAAAAATGAGCCGATGATAATTCTACCACCGACTCAATAAAATTTCAATATTTTTAAAAAATAAGTTGAAAAGACTGACTCAGTCGAGTACGATTTCCATCTCGCGCTTCTGTATCTTCATGCCGTGCTTCTCATAGAAACGCAGCGCACCGTCATTGCCCTCCCAGACGTTGAGCGTCAGATCATGGCAGCCGAGCTCCTTAGCAGTCTCAAGAGCCTTTTTGAACAGTGCGTCGCCGATGCCTCGTGCCTGCACTTTTCGTCAACGCACAGGTCGTCGATATAGAGCTCCTTGTTCGGGCAGCGTGCGGAGTCAACGGAGTGGTCGATGAGAATGCAGAAAATATATCCGAGCACCTCGTCGTTTTCGTCCGCGGCGACAAAGATTAGGCGGCTCTCGTCCGTTAGAAGCTTTTTGAGGCTCTCGCCGTCGTATTTCGACTTCCCCGCCTTAAACAGGTCGGGTCTTATCCCGCTGTGAAGATTGCAGATATATTCGAGCAGTTCGAGCATTTTAGGGCAGTCTTTTTCTTTTGCGGTTCTTATTTCTTTGAGCATTTTTATTTCCTCACTTTACACAGATTCTTTCAATACTTCTTGATTTTCCGGTCTTTTCGTCAACGTCGATTATAACGCCGCACATCATGCACGCGCCGCCGCTTATCTCAAATCGCGTCGGAAGTCCCGTCTTGAGCCACGATATCGAAGCTTCGGGGCGGACTCCGAGCACCGAGAGCTCAGGTCCCGTCATGCCGAGGTCGGTTATATAAGCCGTGCCGCCGGGCAGGACTTTTTCGTCGGCAGTCTGAACATGGGTGTGCGTGCCGACAACGGCGGTCCGCCTTGCCGTCGAGATAGAAGCCCATGGCGAGCTTCTCGGCTGTAGCTTCGGCGTGGATATCAACTATCTTTATCCGGCAGTCGCTTACTATCTTCCATGAGAGAGTCGATGC
>ENA-OQEN01000099-OQEN01000099.1-human-gut-metagenome-genome-assembly--contig:-NODE-99-length-34580-cov-12.101297_pt1 | contig 34580 bp, 39 predicted proteins | sample MGYA00242791_ERZ504627 | MGnify/ENA primary metagenome ERZ504627 (study PRJEB26092, sample SAMD00036316) | human gut metagenome | host: Homo sapiens | study: EMG produced TPA metagenomics assembly of... | reverse complement strand
CTTGTCCAATTCGGTTCACACGCACATCGGGCTCGCGGAACCAGCCCATAAAGCGGTAGCACCGTTAGCCTCGGTCAGGCCTGCGGCTTCGCCGAGGTATCCTGCTTAAACGTTACCGACGTATCGCCCTTGGCCAAGCCCTGGGCCGTTCCCGCCAGCACGGCGCTCACGGCAAAGGTGTACGGATCGCTGGTAGATTGATCTTTTCCCAACATGGTTGCCAGAACGGTTGCCGTACCCGCGCCGGGGAAGTCGGTCGTCATCTTCACGCTTTCGCCGTGTACGGGGATATTCAGTTTGTAGTCCATCGCCCATTCGTTTGCATGCTCGACCCCCAAGAGCAGGTCATTGGCAGTCGAGCGCATGGTGCCGGCACAGAAGTCGTAATCATGCTGCTCCCACAGCTCACGTGTGACGTAGCGTTCGTCGTCCCAGGGACCGAATCCGGCACCGGATACCGTGCCATCACCAGCAAGGGCGTAAATCTTCTTCTTGGCTGCCGCACCCTGACTAAACCCGGATAGGCTGACGCTGGGCTTGAAGTAGCAATCAGTGATAGTCGCATCACCCGCATTAGCGCGTGCAGCAATACCGCCCAGGTTCACGTCGTTTTGAATAATGGGGATCACGGCGATGGGGTTGTACTGGCGCGAGCTCAAATCGCCGGCGAAATGGCTGCGAGCGATCTCGTTACCGCTCTTAGACAAGATGCGGCCTGCAAGACCGCCCGTCCAAGCGCGCGTTACGGAGACAACGCCCACGTAAGAAGCAGCATAGCTATAGCATTTCGCCGTTGAAAAGCAGTCAATGACTTTAGCGCCTTCTGCCATGCAGCCGACGAAGCCCGAAGCGTACACGTTGTTGCCGCCCAGGGCGCCAACGGCCACATCGTATTTATTGGTGACGTCGGTCATGCCCTTCTCGGCAATCGAGCCATTCTCTTTGCGCGTAGGCGTAACGCGGCAGTACTCGATGGTCGAGTTCTTGACGTAGCCGGCAAACGCCGCCATATACAGGCCCTCGCCGCCGATTGCCTGTACGCCCGAGGTCGTGTTGTTGACGGCGCGGCCGCCACGGACCTCGCAGTTGTAGAGGGTGCAGCCGTCGAGCTCGCCGGCAATCAGGCCTCCCTCAAAGCCCGCATTAGTAATCACATTGAGCATGTTGTTGGCACACGTAACGTGCAGGGTGCTCTCCATGACCATAACGTTTTCGAAGTGGGTGTTGATCGCCCTGCCCACGATAATGCCGCCGCGGAAGTCAGCCCAAATGTTGGCATCCTTGACCAGGAAGTTCTTGATGGTGGCGCCATCGGTCTCGGCAAAAAAGCCCGTATCGCGCTCGGGATCCAAGACCTTATTCTCGTAGTTCAGGCCCTTCACGGTATGGTTTTGACCGTCAAAGACGCCCTTAAAGGGATGTTCTTTGTTGCCAAAGGAGAGGTGCTTGACCGTATCCGCAACAATGGCATTCATATCATCATCGTTAAGAACGATATCGTTATCGAGATAGACGCGCCACTGCGACGTGTCGCGCTGTCGCGACAGCGCGACACACGCCAGGAAGTCGTTCCTGTTTGTGATATGGAATTCGGTCTTGTCCTCGGGCACATCCTCGGCATACGCTGCCGCCGGCAGCGCTACAACGCAGCAAAGGGCGATTGCCACCACAGCGATCAGCCTGCCGAGCACGCCTCGGTTCATGTTCTTAATCTCCATGGGCTAGTTCGCCTCCGGCCAGCCCACGACGTCGAGCACGTCGAGGACGGTATCGTTTGCCTGCTGGTTTTTGGCCTGCACAGCCTGGACGTCGATATCGAGCCTGTATGAGCCGCCGCGCGCGGCATCGTGGTAGTCGCCCACAAATCGCAGCGAGTCCATGAGGCTCTCCGTCATGGCACCGGAATCGAGCACGCCCCCGCGTCCGGCCAATCCGCGGTAGTAGTACCACCCATCGCCGCCATCGATCCACGGGGACCCCTCGCCCGCGTTCACTTGAAAGGCGACGTTGCCCGAGGCGTCCGCACTCGAACCGTCGGGCGCCACTGACGTCATGCGCAGACGGGCGCGAACGTACTCAGGCTGCGCGCCGGCGTTCTCCACGCGCACAATGCGGCTGATGTCAGAGCCCCGGCCTCGGTGTCGGGATAGTCCCCGCGCTCGTCGGCCTCAAACGGAATCTCCTCGCCCTGCTCGTTTAGGGTGTATTCGCAGACTCGTACCTTCACGCTGCCAAACGATAGGACGTTGTTCGCCGGAACCATATCAACGGTGAAAGCCAGCGTGCCGCACAGGCACGCCAGGGCCAACAGCGCCACCGCGGCAAGCGCCAAGGTGCGTTTCTGATTGTCGGAAAGATTGTTGAGCATTACGTTCGCCAATCGTCGATCAAAGGGGGACCGAGATCCCGGTCCGAAAATGGGGATGGGGAGCGGGCCGGGATCTCGGTGGGGGGTGGGATTAGTTCAGGCCGCCAGCCCAAGTCTTGGCCTGCTCAAGGGCATTCTGCGCGTCAGCATTTTCACCCTGCTCGGTGCCATTCTGGCCCGCACCAAAGATGTAGGCAGAGACCGTCATCGTGGGAGCCTGCTTCGGGTCAGCAGTAGTCTCGACAACATCGGTGTTGTTCATGTCAGAGGGAATCGTCACGGCAGTGAAAAGCTCGTCAGTATAAAGGTCCTGCTGTGCTCCATTGGCCTCAAGCTTTGCAGGCAGGTTCTCCGCAGCAGAGTTCTTGGAGTACATAAACAGACCGCTCACGTACTGGTTGCCAGAGTTGTCAGATTTGTTGGTCTTGACTTCACCCTCAACGGGCTTCCAGTTCGCATTTTTGAGCGTAAAGTACGGGGTCTTTTCAAGGCTGGTGCCAGGCTTGACGATGGCATTCTTTACGTAAATGAATACATATGCATCATCAGAGCCAGCCTTGATGCCAACATTGGGGTTCTTGGGCACAGTTGCACCAGGAACCATCTTGGAGCCGTCTTTCCAATTAGTCTCAAACAAGCGAGCGTGAGAGTCGTTATCGCCGCTGCCCGGCTGATCGGGATTGTCCGGATCGGGCTTTTTTTCCGGTGCATCAATTTTGCCCACCATGAACACGTTGTCAATGTGCTCCTGCGCCGACAGCCATGCATAGGTGCCCACGCCTGCGGCCAGCACCAGCAGCAGCAAAGCGACAACGATGCCGTAGCGTTTTTTCTTCTTGTTTTCCATCGTTCTCTTCCTTTCGAAAATCGACTTCCCCGGCAACGGCCCTTGCCGTTGCCGACACCTCTCCCCTGCCGCTATGAACGCCGCTCCCTCGCATGCGCGCGGGCATGCTTGCCCGCAGGCTCATCGGGAACCATCCGATCGAGCACAATCGACGCCGCGACCAGCAGCGCCAGAACGGCCACCACAACAAGCAAACCGGGCATCGTCGTGCAATATGCGTTAACGAAGCCCAGGTAAGGGACACAAAAAGAAACGACACCGATCACGCGCGAAAAAGGCGTCTGCTCGGCGTCGTGCATGATGGTTCCATCTGCATTTTTGTTTGCGATTCCCTGCGTGCTGATCGTCTGCGCCACAGGGTCGACCTCGTACACCTGGTGAGTCACCACGGCACCGTCCGATCGGTAAAAAGTTGCATTGTCACCCACGGCAATATCCGTTGAATCAACCTGGTGAACAAACACCATGGAGCCGACGGGCAGCTCGGGCTCCATAGAGCCCGAAAGCACTGCATAGGGCGTGTATCCAAATGCACGAGGGACAAAAGAAACGACGGCAAGGGCTATGACAAGCGCAAGCGCCAGACTGCTAAGAAGTGCAATAAAACGTTTGACTCCGCGCGCCGACATAATGATTAATTCATCCCCATCGAGCCTTATTCGATTCGTCCAAGGGTCAGCAAGTTTCAGCAGGAACCGCAAGGCGCTTGAATAGTGAATCCGAAATAAGCCAATTTGGAATCTTTTCGTAATAAAAACATAGCGATGTGCTACACATTTTTCAATGTTTTGTCGATAAATGCTACTTATTTTGGCGTAAGTGGTCATTTATCCCCAAATTAGTCTGTTTTATCCAATATCTATGACTAACCACTACGCAATTCATTAATAGGGGGTTCGATATTATGCGCAACCAAAAGAATCATACCCCCCCCCACATTAAAATTAACTGCTGGATGTACCATTTATTTTTAACCCCTCTTATTGGAGTTTTATGCTGCCACATATAGTTCGCAGCCCATAACCCTCTGCAAGCCGTGCCCCAGAATTCACGTCTGAAACGGGATGCGGCTTCCGCTTGCGCCTCCACCGGGAAGCTGCATCCCACTTTGCTCACAAATTCCGGGTCGCACTTTCCGCCAAGACCCTCAACTGGAAACCGCATCCCATTTATTGGCCGAATACTGGGATGCAGTTTCCACAGAGCCCCTCAACGGGAAACCGCATCCCATTCCAAAGGCAAATTCCGGGATAAAGTTTCCGAATCCCCACTCATCCGGAAAGCCCATCCCACCCTGAACACATCCGGGTACGTTTTTTCAGCTACCTGCTACGCCCAGGCTCTGCAATGTGGCGCCCGCCCGGCGGCGTCTTGCTGCATGAATCCCATCGAATGGTGCGAAAAGAAGCCGGATACGTTTGGCAGCCGTACTCCATCTGACGATACATCCAGCGAATGCACGAGACTGTATCATTCAAAACCGACTCATCATCCGGATGATGGAAAATATCGCCCCAGACGCTTGCCACGGTTGCGCCCACAAGTGTCAAGAAAAAAGCCTCGAGAATTTCGAGGCTTTCACGTTTGTACGATTGAACGCGCGGCACCGCGAACGGCGAAGTTACTCGCCCAGCACGGCCTTCTTGGCCGCCGCCGCCATGTTATCCATATCTTCCTTGGTGGGATGGTCCTTCGCGGCAACCCAGTTGTCGAGCAGCATCTTAAATCGGGCGTTGTCGGGATCTTGCTCGAGCATGGCCTCGTAGCGCTGCTTGACCGCAGGGCCATCTTGCCCTGGCACATCGCCCAGCCCGCAAGCTCGGCATCCTCGGCTAAATTGGACGACACGCGATCGATAATCTGCTGAAAATAGCTCTGGTCGCACCGAAGCCGCAGGTGCCAAACAAAAAGACGCGCTTGCCATGCAGGGCGGAAAGCAGCGCCGCCACCGAGGGCGTGCAGGCGCCCTTGTCGCACCAAAAACCAACGAGCACCGTATCGGCAGCGCAGGCACCCTGTGCCTCGTGCGCGACCTGCTCCGGATCTGCATCATCACTCAGCGCGGCGGCGTGGATAAACTCGACACCCGCAGCCTGCAGGGCGCGCTTAATCGCCCCCGAAACCATCCTGGTATTACCGCTCTTGCTGTTGACCACCATAGAGCATGTCATAGTCACGTTGCCTCGTTTCCCCCGAAACTCGAGCCATTAATGCAATTTGTTAAAAGCATATCTTAGTACTATCGACGCAGATGTAAACCATCTGCCGCTAATCGGCAGCCCCTACTGGGCTCTACTGGGCGAACTGACTGCGGTAGAGCTCGGCGTAGAAGCCGCCTGCCGCCAGCAGCTCGTGATGCGTGCCGCGCTCGATAATCTGGCCGTCGCGCATCACCAGAATGCAGTCGGCGTTGCGGATGGTGCTCAGGCGGTGCGCCACGACAAAGCTTGTGCGACCTGCCATGAGCTCGTCGAATGCCGTCTGCACCTGCAGCTCGGTACGCGTATCGATGCTCGACGTTGCCTCGTCCAGCAGCAAGATCGCCGGGTCGGTGAGCATGACGCGCGCGATGCACAGCAGCTGTTTTTGACCCTGGCTAAACGTGCCGCCGTCCTCGCCGATCACCGTATCGTAGCCGCCTGGCAGCTGCACGATAAACTTGTGCGCGTGCGCGCGCTTGGCCGCCTCGACAACCTGTTCGCGCGTGGCATCGGGACAACCGTAAGCAATGTTTTCCGCCACCGTGCCCTCGAACAGCCAAGTGTCCTGCAGCACCATGCCAAAGGCACGGCGCAGGCTTGCGCGCGTGTAGTCACGCGAGGAACGGCCATCGACCGCAATGCGACCGGCGTCGATGTCGTAAAAGCGCAGCAACAGGTTGATGAGCGTCGTCTTGCCACAGCCCGTGGGGCCGACCAGGGCAAAGCGCATGCCGGGCTTGGCATCGATGCAGATATCCTGCAGCAGCTTGCGGTCGGGCGCGTAGCTAAAGTCCACGTGCTCAAAGGCGACCTCGCCCTGCGGCGCGGCAAGCTCTACGGCGTCCGACGCATCGGGCTCTTGCTCACGGGCGTCGAGCAGTGCAAACATGCGGCGCGCCGAGGCGTACGCGGTCTGGATTTGCGTGATGACGTTCGTGACCTCGTTGAACGGCTTAGTGTACTGGTTAGCGTAGGACAGGAAGATCTGCACGCCGCCCACCGTGAGCGCCGCAGGCACGCCCGTGATCACGCCCGCGCAGCCAATCACGGCGACCACGGCGTAGATGATGTTATTGATAAAGCGCGTGCCGGGGTTAGAAAGCGAACCCATAAACTGCGCGCGCTCGCCCGCCGTATAGAGCTCGGCGTTGAGCGCGTCGAAGCGCGCTTGGGCGTTCGCGCCGTAGGCAAACGCATCAACCAGCTTTTGCTCGCCCACATACTCCTCGATATGACCGCCCAGTTGACCCTGAATACGCTGTTGAGCAGTGAAGCTCTTGTTGGAAAGCTTGGCGATGGCACCGGCCGCAAAGATGGAAAGCGGCGTGACGAGCACCACCACGAGCGTCATGATCAGGTTGATGGAGAGCATAAACGCGAGCGTGCCCACGATGGTGATGACGCCGGTAAAGAGCTGCGTAAAGCCCTGCAGCAGGCCGTCACCCACCTGATCGACGTCGTTGACCACGCGGCTCATGAGGTCGCCGTGGGCATGGCCGTCGATAAAGCTGAGCGGCATGCGGCTGAGCTTGTCGCTCGCCTCCACGCGCATGTCGCGCACCGTCTCGTAGGACAGACGGTTGACGCAGTAGCCCTGCAGCCACTGGAAGGCCGCGGCACCTACCACGACAATCGCGAGCTTGGTGACGAGCGGCAGCAGCGCGTCAAAGTCCACCCGCCCGGCGGCAACGATGAGGTCGATGCCCTCGCCGATAAGGATGGGCGTATAGAGTTGCAAGATCACCGAGATGGCGGCACTCACAAACGACGCCGTAAACGAAATGCGATGCGGGCGGACGTAGCCCAGCAGGCGGCGAGTTACCGCGTCCACGGGGTAGCGCTCGGGGTCGCCGGGCTGACGCGGGCCGTCACCCAAGTCGTTGAGGCTATCGTTGCCGGACACGTTGGCCGTCATCGTGGCGACCGAACCGGAAGAAGTATACGGATTCATTTAGCAGCCCTCCTTTGAGCAAGTAGGCGCAGGGGCAGTCGGGGCGGACGCGGGCACCGTGCTCCCCTGCTGGCCCTCGAGCTCCTCGCGGCGCAGCTGCGACTGGCAAATCTCGCGATAGAGCTGGCAGCTTGCATACAGCTCGTCATGCGTGCCAAGGCCCGCAACCGATCCGTGGTCGAGCACGCAGATCATGTCGGCATCGCGCACGGTCGAGACGCGCTGGCTCACGATGACCGTCGTGAGCGGCAGCCCGCCCTCGGCGGCACCGCGCGCGCTGCGCTCGCGGATGGCATGGCGAAGCGCCGCGTCGGTCTTAAAGTCGAGTGCCGAGGCGGAGTCGTCCATGATCAATATCTGAGGCGAGCCCACCAGGGCGCGCGCGATGGTCAGGCGCTGGCGTTGGCCACCGCTGAAGTTCTTACCGCCCGCCTCGACCGGGGCATCGAGCCCCTGCGGCTTGTTGCGCACGAATTCGCTGGCCTGCGCCATATCGAGCGCCGCCCAAAGCTCCTCATCGGTCGCCGCCTCGTCGCGCCAGGTCAGGTTGCTGCGGATGGTGCCGCTCACCAGCGACGCGCGCTGCGGGACGGTCGCGACACATGGCGCAGCTGGTCGAGCGGCCAGGCGCGCACGTCGGCGCCCATCACGCTCACGCTGCCAGCGCTCGCATCGTACAGGCGCGGGATAAGCGAAACGAGCGTGGACTTGCCGCTGCCCGTGCCGCCGATAATGCCGAGCGTTTTGCCCAGCGGCAGCTCCAGGGTCACGTCATTGACGGCGTTGGCGGCGCCCGTGCCAAACGAAAAACTCGCATGGTCAAAGCTCAGCGCGGAGACCGGAACAGCGTCACCCGCCAGGTCGCTCGGCTCGGGCAGCGCAACCGGCTGGTTGTCCTCGTCGGTGATGCTCGGCTCGCAATTGAGCACCTCGTTGATACGCGACGCACTGGCGCTCGCCTTGGTAAAGACCACGACCAGGTTGGCGACATACACGATGGAGGTCAGGGTCTGCGTCATGTAGTTGACGAACGCCATGACCTGACCCTGCGTGAGCTCGCCCATGTTGACCTGGATGCCGCCCACCCACAGGATGGCGCACACGCCCAGGTTCATCACCAAAAATGTGACGGGGTTGAGAATCGACGAGAGCTTGCCCACCGCGATGGCGGTATGGGCCTGGTCATCGGCGGCTTGGACAAAGCGCTCGCGCTCGTGATCTTCGCGCACAAAGGCGCGAACCACGCGGGCGCCCGAAAGCCCCTCGCGGCAGATAAGCGCGATGCGGTCGAGCTTTGCCTGCAGCTGCTTGTAGTACGGGATGCAGCGCGCCATGACAAACCAAAACACCAGGCCGATGGCGGGCGTGCAAATCAAGAAAATCACGCCAAGCTTAAGGTCGATGGCAAGGGCCGCGACCATGGAGCCCACCGCCAGGAAAGGCCAGCGGATGAGCATGCGCACGCCCAGCGCCACGGCAAGCTGCACCTGGTTGACATCGTTGGTGATACGCGTGATGAGCGACGGCGTGCCAAAGCGATCGAGTTCGGCATAGCTCAGCTTGTTGATGTGCTCGTAGAGTGCGCCGCGAATGTCAGTACCCATGCCCTGCGAGGTGAGCGCCGCCATCTTTTGGCAGACGAGCGTAAACGAGATGCCGATCACGGCCATGGCGGCAAGCACCATGCCGTAGTGGACGACGGCGTCCACGTCGTGCGAGCCAATGCCCTTATCGATCATCTGGCAATCACCAGCGGCGTCAGCAGGTCAAAGATCACTTCGATCAACTTGCACGCAGGGCCGATCACCATATATCGGCGAAACTTGCCACCAAAACGCCTGAGCAACTCAATCATGTATAGGCGCTCCCTATCATCATCCACATTCAATTCGAACCATGATAGTACCGCCACCCCAAAAGAAGCGTAAACAACTCGTCATTTCTAACGGGATTCAGTTTTCAGAGGAGCATACGCGCACACCCAGCCAGTGGCGGGCCAATCGCTTGGTATACTTACATTAGTGCCACCAAGTTAGTCGCCGACCCTTGAAATGAGGTGCCGAGATGAACGACATTCTCGCGAGAAGAGCAAGACGAACAACCTTGGGCATCGCCCTTTCCGCGGCACTTATCGCGGGAATCGCCCCCGCAACGGCGATCGCGGCGGAAACCAGCTCCCCCACCGGTGCAGTTGCCTTGCAGACGGAAGACGCGGCCGCCGCAAAAGAAAAAGCGTATGCAGCCATGCAGGAAGCGCTCAAAAACCTCGAGGCCGCAAAAAACGCCGCAAGTCCCGAGAAAATTGCGAGATTCAATGATGACATTGCCCGTTTTCAAGAGCTCCGCGACAAGATGGCGGCGCAAGCCGCCGAATTGAGGGAATCCCTTCCCACCATGCAAGCGGACATCGATGCAGCCCAAGCCAAATACGACAAGGCCATCAACCGGGTAAGCGAGCTCCAAGCAAAATTAGACATGAAACTTGAGGAGCTTAAGGCAGTCGAAGCACTCGGCGACGAGGAGCTTGCCGAAACTATTAAACAGCAAATAAAGTCGTTGCGCCAAGAGATCGTAACGGCAAAAGCGCGAGTTGACTTTTGCGAAATGGAGCTCCGCGAGGTCCAGGACCGCCTCAAAAGGCAGGAAAGACAAGTTAATGACTGTGAACGTGCTGCAGAGAAGTATAAAGCCCATACCGACCAGTTCATGGCCTGGCGAGATGCGCTCCTCGACAATTTGAAAAAAGCGCAAACGGCCTATGACGACGCCTGCAAGGCATACGAAGAGGCGAAAGCCGCGGCAGACAAGGCCACCTCGCCCGAGATAACGCAACCGACCGAGACGACGCCTCCCTCCAACTCGGCGCAACCGGCCGAGGCGACACAGCCCACCGGCTCGTCCGCGACCGGCAAAAATACCCCGCCGAGCTCCACCAAGCAGGCGAACTCGAGCAGCGGCAAGCAAGCAGATACGACCGCCGGCAAGCTCGCGAACACGGGCGACGCAGCGCCGAGCGCAATCGCACTCGCAGGAATCGCCGCCGCAGGCCTCGGAATAACCGCCGCAGCCACACGCCGCATCAGGAACCCAAAATAGCTGCCAGCGGTTATTGTCTTCGCCAATCCACAAGCCAAGAGACAAAAAGAGGCCCGTTTCCCCACCTAGGGAAACAGGCCTCTTTACTTGTAAAAACAGATGGTAATGCCGCCGCCTCTTGAAGCACGCAGCCATCAATGCCCAGACAACACTAGCAAGCCGCGTTCCTTAAGGGATAGATTTATTAGACTAACGCGCCTTTACGGGTGATTTTTGGACGAAGTGGTCCCGGTGCCGGCGGGCTGTTTGGTAGTCGAGCGATCCCGCAGGCAAGGCCGAGGACCAGCGAGACACCAAACAGCCCGCCGGCACCGGGACCGCATCGCGGCACCAAAAAGCGCCCGTGCGCTCGATGGATTCGGATGCCCGACAGAGGCTCCTTATGGCTGCTTCCTTCCGGACCTGACCAGATTCGGAACATGTCGTCATCCGAACCCATCGAACGCGCTAGGCGCTCGGTATATCTTACCTGCTCCCGCCCGCCAGAGCAAGGTAGCTAATTTGGGGCGGGGCTTTTTGACTACTTTTTGACTGGTGGGGCATCAGGGTGGCGAAAGTAGTCAAGGAAGCCCCGTCCTAAATAGACTGATCTGGTGCTGTGCCACGAAAAGGGCCTATCTACTACGTTTTGGTCGCAGGGGTCGACCATAGCCGACTTTTTCGGAAATCGGTAAGCTCTCTACCTGCGGTTTTGTTTTTGCAAATTCCGGGATGGTCGAGGGTGACCGGTTTAACGTAGTAGATGGCCGCATTTCGTGGCAAACGGTCCGACCCAAGGCCCAAGGCGGCCAGCCTCGGATGACCATTCACGAAGTTGCGGTGGAATACGGACTGAATTGGCACCTTAAAGGCAAAAACACTCCGTATTTCACCGCAAGTTATTGGAGGGATGGGTTTTAGAGGCGAGCGAGGTCATAGGCTTGGGCAGCCGCCTCGCCGGCACAGATGAGGTTGGTTGTGGCTTCTTGCGGATCGAGTGCCTGCTCCAGATCCATGGGCTTGCGGCAAATCGGCAAAACCAAGTCGATACCCTGCTCGTACACCGCATCCAGCTGTCGGCACGACCGCCCACGACAGCGGCCACCGGCTTGCCATATCGCTTCGCACGGCAGGCCACACCCACCGGCGCCTTGCCGGCGGCGGATTGCTCATCCATATTGCCCTCGCCTGTAATGACCAGGTCGACATCGCGCACGCGCTCGTCAAACCCAACCAGATCGAGCACCGTCTCCACGCCAGAGCGCAGCTCCGCACCGAGCGCCAGCAGCGCAGCACCTAGGCCGCCCGCAGCACCGGCACCGGGCACGCCGAGCACCGAGCCAAATGTCCGTGCGCCCTCGGGTGTGCGCATCAACCCCTGGGCTCGAGCTCCGGCAATCGCCGCATCGAGCAAACGACCGTAGCCGACCATCCAACTGTCGTACCTGCGTAGCGCCTCGGTATCATCTGTCGGCAGGCCCTTCTGCCCACCGAACACCGCTAGGGCACCTCGGCGTCCCACGAGTGGTTCTCGACATCGGAAAGCACCACGACACGCACGCCGTTCAGCGCCCGAAGCGCTGGCGCCAAATCGATACTCACCACGTGTTCGAGACCCGCGAGACCGGGAGCGATATCGCGGCCGTGCTCATCGACCACACGCGCGCCCAGCGTCTGCAGCATGCCGGCGCCGCCGTCGTTGGTGGCGCTGCCGCCCAAGCCAATATAGATAGTCTTTGCACCCGCGCGAACCGCATGAAGCATCAGTTCGCCCACGCCATAGGTCGAAGCCGCAAGCGCCGACGACTCCGTGCAAGGCGAGTACCCAATGCCTGCGGCTTCGGCCATCTCAATAACAGCCGACTCGTGCTCGCCGTCCACCAGTATCCGGGCGGACACGCGGTCGCCAAAGGGGCCTGCCACCTCGCAGGTCACAATCTCACCGCCGCACGCGGCAACGGCATCGAGCGTTCCCTCACCACCATCTGCCAGCGGCAACGTGGCCACCTGGGCATCGGACCACACACGGCGCACGCCTTCGGCAACCGCCGCCTCCGCCTGCGCGCTCGAAACGCTACCCTTAAAGGAGTCGATCGCCAACAGCACACGGCGGGGCCGGCGGCACGCGGCACCAAAATCGACCACCTCAACGGCGATTTCTTCGGCACACGCGAGCGCCTCGGCATGAGCGGCATGTGCCTCGAGATCGGCCCCACAACCGCAGCCAGTACCATCGGTGCCACGCAACCCACTAAAATAGCCGCTCAACACCTCACGACACTCGTCTGCCAGGACCCCAGCCGTCACGCTAAACCGATGGTTCAGGCGCGAGTCGGCATTCAAATCGTATAGGGATCCCAACGCGCCCGCTTGGCGTCGCTCGCGCCATACACGCAGCGCCCCACGCGCGCGTTGACCATAAGCCCGCACACATGCAGCAGGGTTCAAGCGTCACATAGACCGTACAGTCGGAAAGGCGCCAGCGACCGAGCGCCTGGGCAGCGGAGCACACGGCCACAAACTCGGCATGAGCCGAAGGATCCTGATCGAGCTCGCGCCGATTGTGCGCCCTCGCGACGATCTCGCCGTCGCGCACCACTACGGCTCCGATGGGCACCTCGCCCACCGCAGCGGCGGCGCGCGCCTCGGCCAGCGCCTCGCGCATGAACTTCTCGTCGATTTCGGTGATCGTCATCGTTCGCCTTCCCTATTGCAAATTCAAAACGATGCTATCATTACGACTCACGGAGAGATGGCAGAGCGGTTGAATGCGGCGGTCTTGAAAACCGTTGAGCGCGAGAGCGTTCCGGGGGTTCGAATCCCCCTCTCTCCGCCACTTTTAGTGATGCACCGGCGTCATGGTCCGCTCAAACAGCGCATCGACCACGTCGGCCATCTCGGGTCGACGCTCAAGATCGTGGCCCGATTCCCACCATATCGTGAAAAGTCGAATAATACCGCCGGCGACAAACTCAGACGTCGTCTCGAGTGACACGGGGGCCAGGGCATCCTCGGCAAGCACGTTCATCACACGCTCGCGGATGGAGCGGGCAATACGGTCGCAAATAACGTTGGTCAACATGCCCGACATGCTGCTAGCCAAAATGTTATCCATGAGCTGCTCGTGCGCCAGAATCAAATCCATGGCATCGTCCAAAATCGCGTGTCGAAGCGCGCGCACGTCCTCGGCAGACACTGCGCCGGCCTCATCGGGCTGTTTTTGCGGCAAGCCCGACATGAGCTCATCGATATAAAAGGCAAAGTAATCGTTCTTGTCGCGAAAGTGCTTGTAGAACGTCGTGCGGCGAATCATGGCGCGGTCGCACAGCATGGCAACCGTCAGGTCCTCAAAACGATGCTCCTCGAGAAGCTCGGTAAAGGCATCGAACAGGGCACGGTAGGTTTTCTTGACGCGAAGGTCCATCCGTATCGCCATCCTCAGGGCAAAGACAACACTCGTCAATCTGTCGCATATCTTACACCTGTACCTCGCGCGCTTTGCCCCGGTGCCAACCCCACCGAAAACATAACGCTTACCGGAAAGTTCGGCACGGCAAAACGTTGCGGGTATACTAGTAGCGTTATACCAACGGCAGCTGGCGCATGCCGCCGCGGCCATTCGAAACGGAGACATCATGATTACCGTCATCATCGGCATCGTTGTTGTCATTGTGATTGTCTGCGCCATCGCCGGCATCTACAACAACATGGTCACCAAGCGTAACCGCATCGATAACGCCTGGCAGAACATCGATACGCAGCTGCAGCGCCGCAACGACCTGATCCCCAACCTGGTCGAGACCGTCAAGGGCTACGCCAAGCACGAGCAGGAGACGCTCTCCGCCGTGATCAGCGCGCGTAACACCGCCGTCAAGGCCACTACGCCCGAGGCCAAGATGGAAGCCGACAACGTGCTGACCGGTGCGCTGCGCCAGCTCTTTGCCGTAGCCGAGGCCTATCCCGATCTTAAGGCAAACACCAACTTTACGCAGCTGCAGGCATCACTCGAGGATACCGAGAACAAGATTAGCTATGCACGCCAGAGCTACAACGATTGCGTGCTCAGCTACAACAACGCCATTCAGACGTTCCCGGCTGTCATCTTTGCCGGCATCTTCCAGTTTAAGGAACGCCAGGGCTTCGAGGCCGCCGAAGCAGCCCGCCAGGCCCCGACCATCAAGTTCTAACAATCACGGCAGAGTCTTAAGCCAGTTCATCAGCCCTTTGGGGCCCAAGGCACAAACCTTGGCCCTTTTCTTATCCACGCACAACGCGCGGCAAAACATAAAGCGCGGCCTAAAAGGCCGCGCACCATATTCAATTCAGCCAAGTAATCCCCTGTCGCGACAGCGCCGAGCCGCAGGCAGAGAGCAAGTTCCCTCCCAGCGCACTCCGCAGGACGCAAGAAGCCCTCGCCGCACGAAGTGCGCAGCGAGGACTTCTTGCATGTCCGAGACGCGCTGGGAGGAACTTGCTCTCTGCCCGGACGTGCTCGCCAAGAGCTGTAAGGCAAATTACGCGACGGTGTAAACCCAGTTGTGCTTGTCCTCGACAGCACCGGACTGGATACCGGTCAGGGTCTCGCGAAGCTTCTTCATCACGGGGCCGATCTCGGTGTAGCCAGCCGGGAAGGTCACGGTCTCATCGGCACCGTAGACCTTGTTGTCGATCTCGCCCACCGGAGAGATGACGGCAGCGGTGCCGCACAGGCCGCACTCCACAAAGGTGCCGGCCTTGACCTCAGCCCACTCGACGGGACGCTGGTCGACGGTCATGCCCAGGTCCTCAGCGACCTGAACGAGCGAGCGACGGGTGATGGAGGGCAGGATGGAGTCGGTGTGAGACTGCGGAACGACGAGCGTGCCGTCCTCCTTCACGAACAGAACGTTCGCGCCACCGGTCTCCTCGACATAGGTGCGGGACTCGGAGTCGAGATACAGGTTCTCGGCATAACCCTCGCGATGGGCCTCCATCGTGGGCTTGAGGGACATGGCGTAGTTCAGGCCGGCCTTGATATTGCCGGTGCCGTGCGGTGCGGCGCGGTCGTACTCGGAAACGCGCAGCTTGACGGGCTTGAGGCCGCCCTTAAAGTACGGACCGACCGGGGTCACGAGAATGCGGAACGTGTACTCAGGAGCGGGAGCCACGCCGATCACGTCACCGGAGCCGATCGTAAACGGACGCACGTACAGGGTCGCACCAGAACCGAAGGGCGGAACCCAAGCGGCGTTGGCAGAAACGACCTGCTTGACGGCCTCAACAAACTTATCCTTGGGGAACGGGGGCATCTCGAGGCGCTGGGCAGAGTTATACATGCGCTCGGCGTTCATGTCGGGACGGAAGCAGACGATGCTGCCGTCCTCGGCGGTGTAGGCCTTCAGGCCCTCAAAGACCTCCTGGCAGTAATGGAAGATGCCACCGCACTCGGAGACATGCAGGTGTGTCGGTGGTCAGGCCGCCCTCGTCCCACTCGCCATCCTTCCAATGAGCCTCGTAGCTGTAATCGGTCTTCATGTAGCCAAAGCCGAGGCTACCCCAATCGATATCCTTCTTCTCGACAGTCATATGTCGCTCCTTACATACACAGTTGCATACTCGCGAACTCGCACGCAAGGACCGAGGCCGACCGCGTCGCAACGTCGCACGCCCGGAGCGTAGAGCCGGACGGGACACGCGGGCAACACCAAAGCCCATGGCACATCGATTCGCATGCAGGAGATTGTACTCCCCGTACGCGTCTGATAAAACGCTTTTCTTTAACTAAGTAAAGTATTTTCATTTGCCCGAAGCATAAAGCCGCCACCGTAAACGGTGACGGGCCTCAACGACACGATTTGTGCGCCGGCTCGAGCTATGCGTTCTTTTTGCCCAGCTTAGCCTTAACCAAGCCGACCACGGTCGGGATGATCGACACGGCGACAATGCCGATAATCAGCAGCTCAAAGTGCTCCTGCACAAAGGGAATGCCGCCAAAGAAGTAGCCCAGCAGCGTAAAGACCGTCGACCAGGTAATGCCGCCCAGCACGTTAAAGACAACGAAGTTGCGCCAGTGCATGCCGCCCATGCCGGCGATAAAGGGCACAAAGGTGCGGATAAACGGAAAGAAGCGGCCCAGGAAGATGGCCAGGTGGCCCCACTTATCCAAGAAGTCCTCGGACTTTTTGATGCGCTCGGGCGTCATGGCCTTTACCTTGCCCGAGGCGATGATCTTGCGGCCAAAGAAGTGGCCGATCATAAAGTTGCACTGATCGCCCAGGATGGCTGCGGCCCATGCGGTGGCCAGCAGGGCCACGATGTTAAAGCCACCGTTGTGGCAAAGAAGCCCGAAGCAAACAGCAGCGAATCGCCAGGGAGAAACGGGAAGAACACCACGCCTGTCTCGATAAAGATAATCAGGAACACGCAGCCGTAGGCCATAAGCGGGCCGGCGGCGATCCAGCTGGCAATCGCGGTGCGCGGGTCTTTGAGCAGCTCGGCGATAAAATTGATGAAACCCATGAAGTAAAACCTCTCAGTTGTGGGCGCGGACACGTCCAAGTTGACCAGTATACGGTTGCGGTGCCCCCTCGTGCGCAACCCCACAAAAGCATGACTCCATTACCAGCAAGTTTGCATAACTGACACCTGTCGTGCAAAGCCGCCAAGATTGTCCTTCCTAATCCCTAGCGAATCGCTATACTTTATTGAATCGCATTGCCATGGCGCTAAGGGAGGGCGGTCGGTGAGCTTTATCAATACCATTCGCGAGGACATCAAGACCGTCCAGGCGCAGGACCCCGCCGCGCAAAACGGTCTGGTCATCTTCCTTTCCTATCCCGGCCTGCACGCCAAGTGGAACCACGTGCCAGAGCACTGGCTCTGGGAGCATGGCCATCGCTCGCTCGCCCGTGTGCTCTCGCAAATCACCCGCCACATTACCGGCGTCGAGATTCATCCCGCCGCACAGATCGGCAAGCACTTCTTTATCGACCACGCCATGGGCGTCGTCATCGGCGAGACCACCATCGTGGGCGACAACTGCGTGCTCTACCAGGGCGTCACGCTCGGCGGCACCGGCAACGAGACCGGCAAGCGCCACCCCACCCTGGGCAACAACGTCACCGTGGGCACGGGCGCCAAGGTGCTCGGCAACATTCGCATCGGCAACAACGTCAAAATCGGCGGCAACTCGGTTGTCGTCAAGGACGTGCCCGACAACTGCACCGTCGTGGGCGTGCCGGGACGCATCATCAAGCGCAACGGCTGCCGCGTGTTTGAGGAGAGCTTCGATGCCAAGCAGCACCGCGAGTACATGCCCGACGATGCCGCCGAGCAGTCCGCGCTCAACCGCCAGGGCATCACCGAGAACGCCCGCCGCGTCAAGGAACTCGAGCGAGAGGTGGCCGAGCTCAAGGCCCTCGTCGCCAAGCTCGTGGACGAGCGCTAGAGGCGGACGACCACCGACAACATTGACGCCAACGCAAAGGCGCGCCAGAGGATTCACCCCCGGCGCGCCTTATTTGTGGTGTGGCAAAGAGACTGTCCCTTTGTCACCTTATGCGAACTGACTCAGATAGAGGTCGGCGTAAGCGCCCTCGGCTGCGAGCAGCTCCTTATGCGTGCCCTGCTCGATAATGTTGCCGTGGTCCATGACCAGAATCAGGTCGGCATCCACGATCGTCGACAGACGATGCGCAATCACAAAGCTGGTGCGCCCGCGCATGAGCGCGTCCATGGCACGGCCGATGGCAAGCTCGGTGCGCGTGTCCACGCTCGACGTCGCCTCGTCCAGGATGAGAATCGCCGGGTTGTTGAGCAGCACGCGCGCAATGGTCAGCAGCTGGCGCTGACCCTGGCTAATGCTCTCGGCATCGTTGGCCACCCGCGTGTCATAACCCTGCGGCATGGTGCGCACAAAGAAATCGACCTGTGCGGCACGGGCGGCGGCCACGACCTCCTCGCGCGTCGCCTCGGGGCAGCCGTAGGCGATGTTCTCGGCAATCGTTCCGTCGAACAGCCAGGCGTCCTGCAACACCATGCCAAACTGCTGGCGCAGCTCGCCACGATCCATGCGGCTCGTATCCACGCCGTCGAGCGTAATGCGCCCGCCGTCAATCTCGTAGAAGCGCATGAGCAGGTTGATGAGTGTGGTCTTGCCCGCGCCCGTGGTTCCCACCACGGCGATCTTCTGGCCCGGCTCGGCGGTAAACGACACATCGCGCATGAGCGGCTTGTCGGGCGCATAGCCAAAGCGCACATGCTCAAAGGCGACGCGGCCCTCCACGCGACCCGGCAGCTTGGCGGCCTCGCCCGGCTGCGGATCCGCCTCCATCTCGGGTTCATCGAGCAGGTCGAACACGCGCTCCGCACTCGCCAGCGCGCTCTGCAGCGAGTTAAAGGTAAACGACAGCTGCGTCATGGGCTCGGATGCCTCGTAGATAAACTGGAAGAACGCCTGGAACACGCCGACGGTCATGTGGCCGGCAACCAGCATGCTGCAGCCCACAATCGCAATCACGATCTGTGCCAGGCGGCCGATAAAGCGCACCGCGGGGCCGACGGCGTTAATCATGAAGTCGGCCTTGGCACTCACGCGCGCTAGCTCGCTCGAGGCCTGGTGCACCTCGCAGAGCTCTGACGCTCGCGGTTAAACGCGCGAATCACCAGACGGCCCGAATAGCCTTCCTCGACCGCACTCGTAATCTTGGACACCCACTCCTGGCGCTCACCGGTTACGTCATGCGTGCGGCGCGAAACCACCTTGGTCACCAGCAGTGACAACGCCGTAAAGAACAAAAAGACCAGCGTAAGTGGCACACTGAACACAAACATCACGCTCACAGCGCCCACTACCGTACCAATCGACACCAGCAGCTGCAGCAATCCGCGCTGCATGCTCTCGGACATCTTGTCCAGGTCGTTGGTCGCGCGGCTGACGACCTCGCCGGGACGATGCGCGTCAAAATAGGCGAGCGGCAAACGATTGAGCTTTTGAGCGATGCGGTTACGCAGACGTAGGTTGAGGCGTTCGGCCACGCTCGACATCAAAAAGCTCTGGAGCGCGTAGAACGAGGCAGCGGCCGTCCAAATCATAAAGTAGATGAAGATGGTCCTGCCGCAGTTCTCCCAGGTGATGTTGAAGGTGGTGTCGTTGGCAAACGCCACCTGAATGTGGCCCCACAGCTCATCGATCACGCGGGCGCTATATGCCGGCGCAGCGGTGTTAAAGATGGCATAGAACACAATGCTCGCGAACACGATATAGAAGCGCCAATGGTCGCCGGCGGCCTCGCTCCACAGGCGGCGCACCGTCGCCCAGGTATCCCGAGGCGTCTCGTCCTCGTCCTCGTCGTCCACATCGCGCATGCGCTCTGCCTCAGCGCGGGCGCGCTCGTCCTCGGCGCGCTCATTTTCCTCATAGAGTGCCTGGCGACGAGCCTCGCGCTCCGCCGCCTTGGCGGCTTCGTCCAGGTCGGGCGTGGCGCCCGTCTCCTCAACTGTCTCTGCATCCGCGGCGCCATCGGCGATGCCCTGCTTCTTGAGCTCCTCGGTCATGCTACTCACCTCCCTTCATCTGCGATTCCGCGATAGCACGGTACACCTCGCAGGTTTCCATGAGCTCGTCGTGCGTGCCTAGGCCCACGACCTCGCCATCCCTGAGCACCACGATCTGGTCGGCATGCAGAATGGTCGAGATACGCTGCGCGATGATGAGCACCGCAGCGTCACGCGTCTCGTCTTGCAACGCATGGCGCAGGGCGGCATCGGTCTTAAAGTCCAGGGCCGAGAAACTGTCATCGAAGATATATAGATCGGCATGCTTCATGAGCGCACGGGCGATGGCCAGACGCTGGCGCTGGCCGCCCGAAAAGTTCGTGCCGCCCTGCGCCACCGGGGTATCGAGCCCCTGCGGCTGATCGAGCACAAAGGTGCTCTGGGCAACCCGGAGCGCATGAAGCATGTCGCCTCAGTCGCGTCTTCGTTGCCAAAGCGCAGATTGCTTGCTACGGTGCCCGAGAACAGCCATGCCTTTTGCGGCACATAGGCAATGCGCCCGCGAATCTCGTCTTGCGAAAGGTCGTGCAGATCAACGCCGTCCAGGCGAATGGCGCCCTTGGTGGCATCGTGGAAGCGCAGCAGGAGCTTGGCCACCGTCGATTTGCCCGAGCCCGTCGAGCCGACGATCGCGGTCGTCTGACCGCGGCGACAGGTAAAGCTCAGATTGCACAGCGTGTCCTCGTCGGCGTCGTCAAAACGAAACGACATATGATCGAACACGGCGACCGCGTCGGCTCCGTCTGCGGACCCAGGCGCCCCGTCGCCCAGCGTAGCCTTGCCGTCCACGATGCTCGGCTCGATTTCGAGCACCTGCTGCGCACGGTTGAGGCACGCCGCGGCGCGCGGAAGCGTCAGAATCACCATCTGCGCCATCATCACAAAGAAAAGAATCAGGATCGCGTATTCCAACACGGCCGAAATGCTGCCGATTTGCATGGCGTGGACGCCCACGCGGTTGCCGCCCACCCACAGCACCGCCACCTCGGCGATGTTCATCAAAAAGAAGCTGGAGCTGTCGAGGCCCACAAACAGGTGGTTGACCTTGATGGCGTTGGCCGCGTAATCGCTAAACACCTCGTCCAGGCGCTGCTCCTCGTGGCGCTCCTTGTTAAATGCGCGGATGACGCGCACGCCCACGATGTTCTCGCGCAGCACCACGTTCATGCGGTCGATAAAGCTCTGCAGGCGCATAAAAATCGGCGCGGCGTTAGCCACCGTAAAGACCGCCGCCACCAGCACGATCGCAACCACCACGCCCAGCAGCGTGCCCATGGCGGGATCGATGAACCAAGCAAAAATGATGCCTGCCACGGCCAAGAATGGCACCGGCAACACCAGCTGAATCGTCTGAAGGACAGCTTGCTGAATCACGTTGATGTCGTTGAGCGAGCGTGTGATCATCGAACCCGTGCCAAAGCGCTCAAAGTCGCTGGCGGACAGCTCGAGCGACTTGTCGTACACGGCATTGCGGATATCGCAGGCCACGTTGGCGGCCAGGCGCGCCGAAAGATAGCAGCCCAGCACCGTGCCGCCGCTGGCCATGCCGGTCGCGATAAGCATGTACAGGCCGTTACGTAAAATATAGTCGACATCGCCCGTGGTAATACCGGTGTTGACCATGTTCGCCAGCATCGTGGGAACCAACAGCGTACCGACGTTATCTATCAGCACCGCAAACAGCGTCACCGCAATCAGACCGCGGTACGGCCTCATAAACCTCATTAAGAGTCGCATGTGTCCCCCTCGCCCTTATCGTCAGCCTCGTTCTCGGCGGCCACTTGCCGTTTAAATGCCTCGCACTCTTCGTTCAGAACATGGGAGAATTTACCGACCAGGCGCATGATCTCGCGCTGTTCCCACGGCTCGAGCGCTTCGAATGCCTGTTGCTCGGCTTTTTGCGCCGGTAACGCGTAGCGCTTGGCAAACCGCACGCCTTCTTCGGTCAATCGCACAACCTTGTTCTTACGACTGCCCTCGGCAAACTCCAACGTCGCAAGCCCTCGCGCCCTAAGCGTCTTGATCGCCGAATTGATGGTCTGTTTGCTGTAGAACCATTCACTCGTCAGCCGACTCACGGCAACGCTTCCGCCCGCTGCACTCGTGTCGACGAGCATCCAGTAGGCGCAGTCCGAAAGACCGCAGGTACGCGCGAACTCCGAATAGATACGGTCAAGCCTGTTAAGCATCCGGTCGAAATCGACCAGGCTAACTGCACTATTCATCTCTCCCACCATTCGATAGTCCGAGTTTTGACCAATTTATATCTCTACATTAGTCCGAGTTTTGACTATCGTCAATACGCTCGTTGTTTATGGTCGGCTCTACATAAGCATATCGACAAAAAAGACCGCCGGCGCGGGGGCGGCGCCGGCGGTTGCGAGAGAATATCAGTTGTTGGCCGTTAGGCAGCAACGGCCTCGTAGACCGTGGCGCCCGAGAAGCTATCGTGCAGGCTCTTGCCGCAGATCCACGGCAGCTCGACGACCTCGCAGACCGTGTTGACCAGCTCGGAGCAGTCAGTAAAGTGGCCCTTATCGTTGAGGGCCTCGCAATCCTGAACACGCCAATAGCCATCGGTGTGCGTGATGTAGTACTCGTGATCATTGATCGACACGAAAGCGCGCGTCTTGGAACGCAGCAGCTTCAGAAATCCTTCGAAGTCGGTCTCGACGACATCTCCAGCCTGGAACATGATAGTTACCTCCTGGCCCGGCGCCACCATGGCGCGTTGATAAACGTTGGTGCTCCTTTAGTAAAACCTTTATCAGAGCTTATGCGCGCATCATTTAGGCAAGTGGTAAAAAACCGCAGGGTAGACGGGATAAAACGTTTAACCATCCCACCGGTTTGTCACATTCTGGCTGAAGTTTTATGCAAACCAACTTTTCCACTTGGTAGCTTGCGTTGTTTGGGGCCGACTACGCGATTACGGTTTTGGTTCGGCGGGTAAGAACGAGGCATCGAAACCAACGTCAGGAGGACCCATGGAGACCATCGAAGCACTCATCCACCGCCGCAGCTGCCGCAAATACAGCGATCGCCCTGTCGAGGCCGAGAAGCTCGCACGCATTATCGAAGCCGGCCAGTACGCGCCGAGCGGCATGGGACGCCAGCCGGTCACGTTCGTCGCCGTCACCGACCCCGCAACCGTCGAGCGCCTCTCGCAGCTCAACGCCCAAGTTATGGGCAGAGAGGGAGATCCCTTCTACGGCGCCAAGACCGTTGTGGTGGTGCTGGTCGACCGCAGCGTGCCCACGCACCTGGAAGACGGCTCGCTCGCCATGGGCAACCTGCTCAACGCAGCCTATGCGCTGGGCGTTGATTCATGCTGGATTCATCGCGCCCACGAGGTTTTCGATTCGCCCGAGGGCCTGGAGCTGCTGGCCAGCTGGGGTCTGTCCGCCGACGGAAGCCTGCGCGGTGTTGGCAACTGCATCCTGGGCTATGCCGAGGGCACGCTTCCCGAGGCCAAGCCCCGCCGCGAAAACGTGGTGTATGTTCCGCCGTTCTAACGAACGGCGGACCCGCTGAAAGGCCCCGTCCCATATTTGCTGCCCCACTCGCAACTTATCTTGCCGATGGAGTTGTTGCCGTTTCGCTCGTCTGACTCGCATCGGCGTCGTCGCTTTGCCCGCCTTCGTCCTTTTGAGCATCGGCAATGGTGGCAGCAGCTGCGACCATACCGCGCTGGGGCGCCACACCCGTCTGGTCTTGTGCGCCTTCAACAAGCTCCGTGCCAGCATGCGCAAGTTCAGGCGATTTGAACATCGCGCCCAGACTCGCGCCGTCGCCGGCATATCCGAGCGCCGCGAGCGCGATGACGATTATCGCGGCAACGACCACGATCGGCACGTAACGATGCCAGCCTGCAGGATTGAGGCCGCTACGGCGGGCAGCACCGCGGCTAATGTAGCCAAGCGTTCCATCGTGCTTGAGCTTTGAGCCCACCACGCGCCTTCGTCCCCACAACGAGGACTCGGCCTGCATGGCCAAGCGAGCGCTTGCCGAAGGATAGCCATATTTTGTGCGCTTGAACGAGCCGTCGAACCCCGAGGCGCTTTTGCCCCACGTCCGCGAAGTCGTACGCCGGCCGACCGGCGCCGCACTTCGCTTTGTTCGGTTCGTTTTTGAAGTCTCCGCCATACTCCCCCGCACGCCGTAACACAATCGAAACAATGCTTCTTTGGACTGTATCACACGCGCCGCACGCGGTCACGGCGCCTCGCTCAGCGGTCGTTGTCCTTCAGCAGGCGCCATAAAGTCGTGCGGCTTATACCGAGCACCTCTGCCGCACGTGTCCTGTTGCCGTGAAGGTGCTGCAGAACCAACCGTGCGACATCGCGCTCGGTATCGGCCAGGGGACGCAAGATGTACAAATCGCTTTCGAGCGCCGGGGCGCCAAAGGTCGCGGTCTTGATAACGTCCTCCTGGGCAAGCACCTCTTTCGCCACGGCACGCTCCACCGTTCCAGCCCCCACTAATATATAGAGTCGTTCAGAGACTTCACGCAGCTGCAGGTAATTGCGGGGCCAACGGTACGCATCGAGCGTCTCTGCCGCGGCGGCGGACAACATGGGGGCACCCGTCTTAAACATATCTGCCAGATACCCCAGATAGCGCGCAACCTTTTCCGACGCGCCGCCCTGCTCGGCAATCGCCGGCGCCACACTCACGGCACAGGCCAGACGCTCGGTTACAAAAGCAGCCTGATCGCTTTCGCCGCCGCCCGGCATATCGTTTGCCGTCAACACCACATGGCAACGAGTTGCGAGCGCCGTGTCGATCATTGCGGACACGAGCTCGCGCAGACGTTGGGGGCCAACAGCATGCCAGCCGCCCATACAAAGTGTCAGCCCCGTTTGGAATAGCGGCGATTCGGAACTTTTGAGCAGATGGCGCCAGCCGCGATCCGTAAGCTCATCGAGCGCAACGGACACAAAGGGCTGATCGGCATAGGGTCCATCCAGGTACAGGCGTCTTGCAATCTGATCCTGCCCCGCGCCCAGCTCGCCCTCGAGCATAAGGGGCACCCCACGCGCATAGCTCTCCCGTACGGGGACAGCGACCGCCGCCGCGTCTTCGACGATGCCGTACGTGCTCGACGCGTAGCGAGCCTCGACTTCGTCGGCATTGAGCCACTCGATGCCGCATGCGTCGCAGCGGCGCGCACCTCATGCGCCACGACCACCCAAAGCGCTCCGCGCTCCTTGGCCGTCGGGCGCACCGTCAAGCTCAACCGCACGCCTCGTGGCCCATCACCAGGCGCGCCCCATCGCCCACGCGAGCGAGACGCTCGGAAACAAAAGCAGCGATATCCTGCTCGAGCGCCGCGTCACTCATAGTCGAGATCACAACGCCACCGCGCTCGTCGATTGCCAGCGCCGATGCTCCGGCTGCGGACAATGCCTCAATCAGAATCTGCAGCTTGGCATCGCTATCCATGATTTGTCCCTGTCCGCGGCGACGTGCAACCGCCGACGGTCGCACGACCGAGTGTTTCAAAATTGAACGATATTACTCACCAAACACTATAGGGCAAAAGTCGCGTCCTGCGAGTATATGAATTGCCCCGCATCGCCATCCTGGCGGGGCGATAAGAGCTCTTCGGGACCTATCAACCTGCGGACAAGCCATACCCGCAAGAGCTCCTATCGCTCCACCGTGAGAATGCGCTCGCCAGCACGCAACACGCAAATCAGCTACTTCTCTACCAGATTCCCAGCACGTGCTGCATTCCCAAACTCATGCATGCAATGCCAATCCAGCAGCAAAAGCCCAATGCGATAGGTTTGCCGCCCTTTTTGACCAGCTCGACGATATCGGTATTAAAGCCAATAGCCGCCATGGCCATCACAATAAAGAACTTCGACAGCTCCTTGATGGGCGCCGTAATAGATGCAGGAAGCTGAAGCACCGTGGTGATCACGCTCGCCAGCACAAAGAACAACACAAACATGGGAAACGCACGTTTAAGCGAGAACGTGCTTTTGGCGTCGCCGCCGGCCTTGCGCGCCAGATGCATCTGCCAGCATGCGAGAGCCAATGTAATGGGAATAATGGCCAGCGTCCTGGTGAGCTTAACCACTGTGGCGCTTTCGAGCACATTGGCGCCGGGATGCATGCTGTCCCAGGCACTCGCCGCAGCCGTTACGGACGAGGTGTCGTTGATGGCGGTGCCGGCAAACAGGCCAAAGCCCTCGTTGGTCAGCCCGAGCATGCCGCCGAGCGTCGGAAACACGAGCGCCGCGATAACGTTAAACAGGAAGATGACCGAAATGGCTTGGGCAATCTCGCGATCATCAGCATCGATAACGGGCGCGGTCGCAGCGATGGCCGAACCGCCGCAAATCGACGAGCCCACACCCACAAGCGTCGCGATCTTGCCCGGCACGTTCATAACGCGGCAGAGCACAAAGGCGATGACAAGCGAGGTCGAGATCGTCGCCACGATAATCGGCAGCGACTGGGCGCCCTTGGACAGAATCTGCGAGAGGTTCATGCCAAAGCCAAGCAGGATAACCGCGTACTGCAAGACTTTTTTAGACGTATAGGTGACACCGGCGGCGAGCTGTTCGCGGCGATTCTTGGGAAAGACAAGCGCCAGAACCATGCCAAAGAGGATGGCAAATACCGGCCCACCGACCACCTCAATCTGTTTGCCAAACAACGTCGCGGGGATGGCGATGATGAGGCAGAACAAGACACCCTTCCAGCGCTCGCGTACGATATTCGCCAGTTGCATATGGGATTCCTTCTTTCTCTTTCACGTTTGCGACGGCTTATGATACGGCAACATTGAGCGCAGCCTTGCGTAAACAAAGACTAAGATGCCGCAATAGTTCTTGGGCAACAGCCGAATTACCCACCGCGGAAAGCCGATTCGCGGCATAATTAACAACTGACATATGAGTTTGATAGAACAGTTGCGAGGCGCTATGGAAGAATCGATGCACGTCGGCGAGCAGGAAACGAGCCTACAGGACCAGTCCTACCACACCATTCGACGCAAGATCGTCTATCTGGACTACAAGCCGGGCGAAAAGCTGGGCGTCAAGCAGCTTTGCGACGACCTGGACATGGGTCGCACGCCCGTGCGCGAGGCTTTGGTTCGCTTGGCGCAGGAAGGCCTGGTGCGCACCGTGCCCCAGAGTGGCACCTACGTCTCACCCATCAACCTCACCCTTGCCGAGAGTGCCTGTTACATCCGCGAACATCTGGAAAAGCAGGTGATTGTGGAGTGCTGTGCGCGCGCCACGTCGGCCGGCATCGAGCAGCTCGACCGCGCCATCGTGCTGCAGGAAAAGGCCATGGCCGAAGAGGATCGCATCGGCTTCTTTTTGAGCGACAACCTCATGCATCACATGATTTTTAGCATCGCATGTCGCAGCACCGTGTGGTCGTGGCTCGAAGAGACCAATGCCGACCTGGAGCGCTTCCGCTGGCTGCGCGCCGCCACGCAGGTTCTCGACAATCAGGACATCGTGAACGAGCACAAGCAGATTCGCCGCGCTATCGCCGGTCGCGACCCCATCGAAGCGAGCTTTTTGGTCAGCAAGCACCTGCACATGATGTTCCGCAACCAAACCGAAGTTCTGGACCAGTTCCCCGAGTACTTCGAGACCAGCAAGCTCCGCTAACCTGCCAAAACCACCACAAAGGGGACAGGCACCTTTGTGGTGGTTTCTCCGTACAAAAAGGCCCGACTCTGTCTGATGACGCGGAGCCGGGCCTTGGTCGTTAGAACGGCGGAACCAACTACTCGACTGTGACACTCTTTGCCAGGTTACGGGGCTGGTCGACGTCGCAGCCGCGCAGGATGGCCACCTCGCGGGCAAGCAACTGCAGCGGGACGCTCGCCGTGATGGGGCTGAACACGTCGCGGACGGCCGGCACACGAATGATGCAGTCGGCAATCTTGTTGATTTCCTCGTCACCCTCGGTGGCAACGACGATAACCTTGGCGCCGCGCGCCTTGCACTCCATGAGGTTCGACACGGTCTTGTCGTAGGTGGCACTCTTGGTGGCCACAGCGATGACAGGGAAGCCCGGGTCGATCAGGGCAATGGGGCCGTGCTTCATCTCGCCGGCGGCGTAAGCCTCGGCATGCAGGTAGCTGACCTCCTTGAGCTTGAGCGCGCCCTCGTAGGAAATAGCGGCACCCATGCCGCGGCCCACGAACAGCGCCGACTGCGCGTCCTTGCACAGCAGGGCGGCCTCATGAACGGCCTCGGTCTGGGTATCCAAAATCCACTGGATCTGCTCGGCCGTATCGGAAAGCTCGCGGAACAGCATGCGCGCCTGCTTGGTGGTCAGACGGTACTTAACCTGCGCCAGCAGCAGAGCCAGCAGCGTAAGGCTCACGACCTGACCGATAAAGCTCTTGGTCGAGGCGACCGCGATCTCCTTGTTGGCCTTGGTGTAGATGACGCCGTCGCTCTCACGCGCCACCGGGCTGCCCACCACGTTGGTGATGCCGAAGACCTTGGCGCCCTTGATGCGCGCGTCGCGAATGGCGGCAAGGGTGTCGGCCGTCTCGCCCGACTGGGACACAGCCACGACAAGCGTCGTCGGTGTGATGATGGGATTGCGATAGCGGAACTCGCTGGCCGCCTCAACCTCGGTGGGGATGCGAGCCCAGCCCTCAATAAGGTTCTTGGCGATGAGGCCAGCGTGATAGCTAGTGCCGCAAGCGATCACGTAGACGCGGTCGATGTCGTTGAGTTCCTCGAGGGACAGGCCCAGCTCGTCGATATCGAGCTCGCCGGCGGGGGTCATACGGCCCACCAGCGTATCGCGCACGACGCGCGGCTGCTCGTGGATTTCCTTGAGCATAAAGTCGGGATAACCGCCCTTTTCTGCCATGTCCAGGTCCCAGTCGATGTGGGTGACCTTGGGCTCGATAACGTTGCCGGCCTCGTCGGTGTACTCGACGCCCGCGGGCGTGAGCTTGGCAAACTGACCGTCCTCGAGCACCACGACATCGCGGGTGGCGTCGATGAGCGCGATGACATCGGAAGCAACATAGGAGCCGGTTTCGCCCACGCCGACCACAATCGGGGAGTCCTTGCGCGCCACGGCGATCACGCCGGGCTCGTCAGCGCACACGGCGGCCAAACCATAGGCACCGACCACGTGGGTGCAAGCCTCGCGCACGGAGGCCATCAGGTCGTGCGTCTCGGCATAAGCCTCTTCGATCAGATGCGCGAAGACCTCGGTATCGGTCTCGCTCTTAAAGTGGTGGCCGCGGCCCTTCAGCTCTTCGCGCAGCTCGGCGAAGTTCTCGATGATGCCGTTGTGGACGATGGCGATACGACCGTCGCAGCTGGTGTGGGGATGGGCGTTAACGACGGAGGCTTGCCGTGGGTGGCCCAACGGGTGTGGCCGATACCGCAGGTAGCGTCGCTGTCGATGTTGGAAAGCTCGCTCTCCAGGCCCGCGACCTTGCCCACGCGGCGGATGACGTCGAGGTGCGCCGCGGCGCCCTCACCCACCTCGAGCGCGACGCCCGAGGAGTCATAGCGCGATACTCCATACGCTTGAGGCCCGTGACCAGGATGTTCTTTGCAATATCAGAGCCGGTGTAGCCGACAATTCCGCACATAGGATAAATCCCTTCGTTCGCGTGACTGCAAGACGTCCACGCACAGGGGGCGCTGAGACGTATAACGTTCGAGTATTGTACTCACGCAAGCGCAAGCTGATATACCAGAAGTGGTATCTCAACTTAGATACCACTCGATGCACACATGCCCAGCCGGTCCAAACCGCCACAATGGGGACAGACACCTTCGTGGTGGTTTGGGGCGGGCCGGCGCTCTGTCCCGGCGAAAGATCTCGATCCGTAACATCTGGGGCTCCGGAAGCCGGCTTAGTGTTACAGATCGAGACATTGCGGTTCGGCCCCCGCGCTATGTCTCGATCTGTAACAGGTAGAGCCGGTTTTGCCGTCCAGGTGTTACAGATCGAGACAATTGAAGGCCTAGGCAGCTCAAACCACCACAAAGGTGTCTGTCCCCTTCGTGGTGGCCGCGCTGGCAACGGCGTTTCCCCAGATAAAACCTGCCAAAATAAACCTGTCCCTTTTTGGTAGGTTTGGGATGCTACAATCTGGCTTGTACTTGAAACGCATCAAAGGGGCCGCTATGGCAAAGGTAAAAATCAGCGACGTCGCGCGCGAGGCCGGGGTTTCGTTGGGCACGGTTTCCAACGCGCTCAACCATCCCGAAAAGCTGCGCCCCGAGACCCTCAAGCTCATCAACGAGACCATCAATCGCCTTGCTACCTGCAACCAAAGTGCCCGTCAGCTCGCAGGCGGCACCACCAAGTCCTTTGGCCTGGTCCTCCCCCGTCTCGATCACGGCTTTTCGCTCCAGATTGCCAGCGGTGCCCACAACGAGGCACGCAAGCACGGCTATGACTTGCTCATCGCCAACGCCGATAACGACGGCATTCTCCAGGACCATTACCTGCGCTACTTTATGGGCACGCAGATGTCCGGCGTCATGGTTCAGCCCATGGCGTCCCCCGACTGGCACCCCGCTATGACCAAGATGCCCGTGCCGATCGTCCATCTGGACATCCACTGTTCCGAGCCCGGCCACTACGTGGCTGCCGATAACGAAGCCCAAGGTCGCATCATCGCCGAACTCGCCGTTGCCCGTGGCGCGCGCCATATCACCGTCGTGGGCAGAGCAGCATTTATGCAGCTCACCCTACGCGTGCTTGGCATTCACAAGGCCCTTGCCCTGCACCCCGATATCAAGATCGAAGTCATCGACGCCGGCGAATGGAATACCGCTGCCGACGGCTACGGCATCGGTGCCCAAATCGCCGAGCGCCCCGCGGACGAGCGCCCCGATTTTGTCATCGGCCTGACCGACGTACTGGCGTCGGGCGTTATCTCGGCGCTGATAGACAAAGGCATCTCCGTCCCCGAGCAGGTCCGCGTGGCCGGCTGCGACGGCAACCCACTTGCCTGGAGCGGGTCGGTCCCCCTTACCACCGTGGCGCCGCCGGGCTACGAAATTGGCCGCAAGGGTGTTCAATTGCTCATGGAGCAAATCGAGAACAAGGCGCCGGCAAAGACCAAGCACGTCCGCATCGGCTCTGCAGCGCGCACCGTCACCGCGGTCACAGCCATCGAGACATCAACCGCCAAGAACTCGTGCGGCCGTTCCTGCTGGAACGCGCCAGCACCCAGGCAAGCAACCACGCCGAAGCCACCGCCATCAACCTGGGCGCGTATCTATAGCACGCGCGCAAGTATGCCAAGTCGCCGCTTAAGCAAAAGGGGCCCGACCATTGCCGTGCCCCTTTTGCTTAAGCGCAAACGTGGGTAATTGCTCGTTTCAACACCGCAATTGTCTAGAGCACGGCCTTGACCGCCGCCGTCAGGTCGAACAGCGTATCGAGCACGACCTCGCAGCCATCCACCACGTCCTGCGGCAGCGGCACGATGTCGGGAACGGCAAAGACGTGGCAGCCGGCCGTGATGCCCGAGACGCAGCCGTTGCGAGAGTCCTCGACCACGGCGCACTCCTCGGGGGCAAAGCCCGCGCGCTCGCAGGCGAGCAGATACATCTCGGGGTCGGGCTTGCCGTGCACGACGTCCTCGCCGCAGGTCACCGTTTCAAACTTGTCAAAGAGACCGACCATCTTAAGGTTGCGCTCGGCCGTGACATGGCGCGATGACGTTGCAAGGCCCACGTGATAGCCCGCAGCCAGCAGCTCGTCTATGCACTCGGCAGCGCCGGCCTTAAGCTCCAGATCGGTCTTGACCATCTCTCGCGAATCTCCTTGTGGCGATGATAGATCGCCTCAGCGGTTTCTCTGCTGCCGCAATGCGCCTCAAGGATGTCCATGACATCGGGCAGCGTGCGACCGATAAATTGATGAATCAGCGTGTCATCAATCGCGACACCCAGCTCAGCGGCGGGCGCTTTCCATGCCTTGATGCCCAGACGCTCGGTGTCGACCAGCGTTCCGTCCATGTCAAAAATAACAGCCCTGATCATATCGGTCCCCCATCGACTCTCGCTGTCGCATTGCCGTAACTCTACCGCATTTGGCAACTTGTATATAACGTATATACCATATTGCACTTTCGTTACATAGATAGAAGTCTTATGGCAAGTAACGCATTAGGATTATAGTTTTCGATCGAGTACTCAACGATAAGGATCGTTTCATGATTTTAGACACCACGGCACCCGCAGAGGAGCTTCAAGACAAGCTATCGGCGCTCGAACAGCTGCTTTTGGCATACGGGCGCGTGGCTATCGGGTTTTCCGGCGGCGTTGACAGCAGCTTTTTGGCCGCCGTATGCGCCCGCATCATGCCTACCAATACCCTCCTCGTCCATCTCACCACGCCGCTCATCGGCACACCCGAGCAGGCTTCGTTTGAACGGTCCGTTGACGGGCAAACCAATGAGGGACCGCATTTTAAGCTCCCCGTGCTCAATCTTTCGGTCGATCAGCTGCAGCTCCCCCAGGTAGCCTGCAACGATGCCGACCGCTGCTACCACTGCAAGCGCGCCGGCTTTACCGCTATCGTCAACCACGCCAAGTCGCTAGGCTTTCCCACCGTCATCGATGGCAGCAATGCAAGCGATCGCGGTGACTACCGCCCCGGCATGCGTGCGGCAGAAGAGCTCGGTGTACGCTCACCCCTTATGGAGGTCGGCTTTACCAAGGACGAAGAGCGCGAGCTGCTGCGCGCATGGGGCTACCCCGTCTGGAACCTGCCGGCAGGCGCCTGCTTGGCCACGCGCATTCCCACGGGCGAGGAGCTTACGCGCGAGAAGGTCGATTTAATCCGCGCCTGCGAGGATTATCTGCACGATCTTGACCTGGCGCAGGTCCGCGCACGCCTGGTCGGCGGCTGCATGCATATCGAAGCCGCCCCGGCAGATGTCGCCAAGATCGCCGCCCTCGGCGGTACCGTGGTCAACGACGAGGGAAAGACCCCGCTGCCCGCCGCCATCGAGTCCGCGCTGCGCAACCTAGGCTGCGGACACATCTCCCCCGAGGTCGCCCCCTACATCCACGGCAACATGAATCTTTAAGTTACGCCGTTTTACAAACGCGTAACGCCCGGCGCTGCGCAGGCTCAACCTGAACACATAAATTGCCACCTTCCAAAAAGGGACAGGTTTATTTTGGCAGGTTTTATCTGGGGAAATATCGCGAGGCAGCCGCCTCTACTTTTTCCGATAGCGGCGGTTGCGGCTCGTCGATAAGGCCAAGAGGTTCATCCAGTAGCATTGGCTTTCCGTCTCTCTAAACAACTGATTTATCTCTCTAACTTTAGAGAGATAAGCGCCTTGTTTTAGAGAGATATTTAGAGAGACGTATCAAATTCGCTGCTAGATTACCTAAAGCCATCTCTCTAACCGACTTTCTCTTTAGAGAGACATTTAGAGAGACGAGCGCAATCTCTCTCTAACCATGGGCCCCGCTCTTTTACCTGCCAAAAAGGGACAGGTTTATTTTGGCAGGTTTTATCTGGGGAAACGCAAACAGGGCCGCAACGTCGCATGGCGTTGCGGCCCTTTTCCTTGGAGAAGGATCGATTGATTGAGCGGGCGGGTTACACCTAGCCCTCGAGCCAGCGTTAATAAGCTCCGCGATCTCGACGGGATCGGTGCTCGCGCGCACCTTATCGCGGAAGCCGGCGTCCATCAGCATCACGGCAGCCTTGGAAAGCAGACGCAGGTGCGTGGTTCCAGCTTCGCCGGCGGGCACGTATAGCGCAAGCGCGACATCGACGGGCACGCCGTCAAAGCTCGGCCACTCGACAGGCTCGGCCAGCTTGAGCACGGCAACGCCCGGCGCATGGATCGCGTCGCTCTTGGCATGCGGAACGGCAAAACCGGCGACAAGGCCGGTCTCGGCCTCGTTCTCGCGAGCAATGAAGGCGGCCTCGACGGCAGAAGCATCATCGGCAAAGCAAGATCAACAGCCTGCTCAGACAGATAATGCAACGCGTCCTCGCGCGAGGCAGCGACGTGGCCAATCGTCACTTGGTTGGCAGATACAAATCCCATGGAAACCTTCCTTACAACACGGACCTGACCGCGGCTTCGATGCCGTCGCGTCCAAACCGTACTTGTGCAGCAGATCAACCGCAGGACCGGATTCACCGTACACATCGCGCACGCCGACGCGACGCATCGGCACTGGATGCTGCTCCGCGAGCACCGAGGCAACGGCCTCGCCAAGACCGCCGATAATCGAATGCTCCTCGGCAGTGACCACGCGACCGGTCTTCTTGGCGCTGGCAACCACCAGACGCCCATCAAGCGGCTTGATCGTGTGCATGTTGATGACCTCGGCGTCGATGCCATCGGCAGCGAGCGCCTCGGCTGCCTCGAGCGCTCGGCAACCATAAGGCCACACGCGACGATCGTGACATCGGAACCATCGCGCACGACCACGCCGCGACCAATCTTGAACTCATAGTCCTCGTGGTCGTTGATAACCGGCGTAGCAGACGGCCAAAACGCATATAGACCGGCCCTCAACTCATAGGCGGCGCGCACGCAGGCGCGAGCTCGATGTCATCGGCAGGAACGATCACCGTCATACCCGGAATCGTGCG
>ENA-OQEN01000098-OQEN01000098.1-human-gut-metagenome-genome-assembly--contig:-NODE-98-length-34694-cov-3.641219_pt1 | contig 34694 bp, 36 predicted proteins | sample MGYA00242791_ERZ504627 | MGnify/ENA primary metagenome ERZ504627 (study PRJEB26092, sample SAMD00036316) | human gut metagenome | host: Homo sapiens | study: EMG produced TPA metagenomics assembly of... | reverse complement strand
CTGTTAATAACAGCCGGATTTATCAACAGAGTTTTGCGCCTTTTATAAACACTGTTTTTATTTGACAGCAAAGGCAAAACATGACTTATCCGCAGTTTCCGCACTACTACTGCCGCCGCTACCTTAGTAATAAACAACAGCAAAGGAGATGCACCCATGCGCTTCAGCGTAAACACAAGAGAACTCAACGAGGCGGTTTCCGTCGTTACGAAGGCAATGCCTCAAACGCAACACTTCCGATCCTTGAGGGCATATATATGTATGCAGCGAATGACACTCTGTTCATAAAATGCACGGATCTGTCACTCCAAATTGAAACCGAAATTCCCGCAATTATCGACGATGAGGGCAGCGCGGTTCTTCCGGGCAAGCTGTTTTCCGATCTTGTAAAGAAATTCAGCGGCGACACAATCGATTTCGAAAGCGACGGGAACACAATGAACATTCGCTCGCGCAGGGTCAAGTCTTCAATACAGATTCAAAATGCGGATGAATACCCCGAAATGATGCGCGTTGACGATGAGTTTTCGGCGGATATACCTCAAAACAAGCTGAAGAGCATGATAAAACAGGTCATATTTTCGGTTTCCAATGATGAAACAAAGGCGATCCTCAACGGCGTCTGCCTTGAATTCGACAGCGACAACACGCTTGTAATGGTTGCACTCGACGGCTTCCGCATTGCAATGAGAAAAGAAAAAATCAATAACTGCACCGGCAAAAAATCCGTCGTAATTCCCAAACGCGCAATGCAGGAAATTGCCGCCGTTCTTTCTTCTGACGATTCGGAAGTTAAGCTTATTTTTTCAAGCACACATATAAAAATCGATTTCGGCGGAACAAAGGTCATTTCGCGCCTTCTGGACGGCGAATATGTAAATTATAAGGGCATTCTGCCCAAAAAACTTTGCAACAAGAGTTTGATCAATTGCGAAGAGTTGAAGAACAGCACCGAGCGCGCTCTGCTCATGGCGCGCGAATCAAAATCGAACCGCATCAAGCTGATGTTTGCAAACAACACCCTCACCATAACGGCAAACAGTGAAAAGGGAAATATAAACGACGAGATTGAAATTCAACTTGTCGGAAAGGATCTGGAAATTGCGTTCAACGCAACTTATATTCAGGATGTAATGCGTGTTCTTGACGACGAATGCGTTTACCTGAACATGAACAATGCCGTTACGCCCTGCGTAATCGTTCCGGTCGAGGGCGATGCATTCTATTACATGATTCTTCCCGTAAGACTTTACGGGAGCGTAAAAATAAAACGAACAACCCAAAAGGAGAAAAATATGGAATTTGAAAAGGCAAAGGAATTATTTAAGAAAAACACAGAAACCATGCAGCCTACAGCCATGCGATGGGTGTTCTAAGCTATGATTCCGAAACGGCTGCACCGAAAAATTCGGCGGAAGGTCTCGGCAGAACTTACGGCGTCTTAAGTGAAATTATCTACAAACTGACCGTAAATGAGGAGCAGTTTGAAGTTATAGACACCATGATGTCAAATCTTGATAAATTGGACTTTATAACTCGCCGTGAAGTCGAGGAAAAAGCGCGCGAGCTTAATCAAATGCGCAAAATCCCCATGGACGAATACACCGCGTTCCAGGTGCTCCTGACAGAAGCCCATAATGCTTGGGTTGAAGCAAAAAATACGGACAATTATTCCGTTTTTGAACCGTATCTTGCGCAAATTGTCGAATACAACAGAAAAATAGCGGCATATGTTTCACCGGAAACGGATGCATATGATTACTGGCTTAACGAATTTGAGCGCGGTGCGTCGAAAAAAATGCTTGATGTATATTTTGAAAAGCTCCGCAGAGCACTTGTTCCGTTGATTCATGCAATTTGCGAAAAAGGTGATGTTATCAATACTTCGTTCCTTAAAAAGTCCTGCCCGATCGAAACGCAGCGAAAACTGTCGGATTATATAATGGACGTTATGAAAATTAACCGCGACGATTGTTCAATCGGGGAAACGGAGCATCCGTTTACAACCGAATTCAACAAGCATGACGTTCGAATTACCACGCATTATTATGAAAATATGGTTGCAAGCAGCATGTATTCGGTGATACATGAGGGCGGACATGCGATCTATGAGCTGAACACCGGCGATGATCTTATCGGAACAACGATGGCAGGCGGAGCTTCAATGGGCATTCACGAATCTCAGTCCCGTTTTTATGAAAACATCATCGGCAGGAGTGAAGCGTTTATTTCTTTGATTTTCCCGAAAATTAAAGAGCTTTTCCCCGAGCAGTTTGAAAATGTTTCTGCGCATGATTTCTATCTCGCCGTAAACAAGGCCGAGCCCTCTCTTATCAGGACCGAGGCGGATGAACTGACTTATTCAATGCATATAATGGTACGATATGAAATTGAAAAAAGGCTTATGGACGGTTCGCTTTCAACTAAGGATCTGCCGAATGAATGGAACAGATTGTATAAGGAATATCTCGGAATCGATGTTCCCTGCGACAGCATGGGCTGCCTTCAGGATTCTCATTGGAGCGGCGGCGCGCTGGGTTATTTCCCGAGCTATTCCCTCGGCTCTGCTTACGGAGCGCAATTCCTTCACAAAATGAAACAGGATATTGACATTGATAAACTTGTTTCGGAAAACAGGATCGACGAAGTTACCGCATGGCTGACTGAAAAAATACATAAGTACGGAATGCTGCTGACTCCGGCGCAGCTGATCGAGAATGCCTGCGGAGAGGAATTCAATGCAGATTATTACATTGAATACCTCACAGAAAAGTATAAAAAAATTTATGATTTGAAGTAAGGTAAATGCCATGCGTCTGTTTATTGCCGTTGAACTGCCCAAAGCTGTCAGAAACGAAGTCGGTGCTGCGCTCAAAGAGCTTAAGATGCTTTCGAGCGGAGGCAGATTTGTTCAGGAAAATAACCTGCATATAACATTGCATTTTATAGGCGAAAGCAACGATCTTGCCGGCGCGGTAAAAGCAATGCAATCTGCCGTGCGCGGAATTCGTCCGTTCGAACTGCGTCCTGCCGGATTCTCAAGTTTTGAAAGGAGCGGCAGCCGCACGGCTTTTATCGAGGTCGGCGGAAATACAGGCGAATTGGCAATTTTGCATGAGTCGCTTCAAACCGCATTGGCTGATAACGGGTTTGCACGCGAATACAGACGCTTTGTTCCGCATATAACTCTCGGACGGAGTGTTGAATTCGACGAACTGGTTTATGCACAATTGCAGGAGACGGAGTTTAAAACAAGCTTCACTGCCTCGGAAATAACCCTTTTCGAAAGCGTTAAAGAAAAAGGCAAGCTTGTTTATAATCCTTTGCACAGAGAAAAACTTTGATTTGCAGCAATGTTCTTTGAAGGAAGGCGGGCGTTATGAAAACGGAAGAAAAAATGCTCCATATCCTTGAAAAAAACTGTGCCGACGCCCTTGAAAGCGGAATTTTGGTTGCGCTCAGCGGAGGCGCGGATTCATGTGCGCTTGCTCTCCTTCTAAAGAATCTCTCCTGCAAAATCGTTGAAAAGCACACAAATTTCAGATTATGTTGTGCCCATTTCAATCATTGCATACGCGGCGAAGCAGCGCGGGAGGATGAGAATTTCGTTCGCGCTTTTTGTGAGAAACATGCGCTTAAACTTCTGAGCGAAAAGGCGGATGTTCCGGCATATGCCGGTGAAAACAGCCTTTCGACAGAAACAGCGGCTCGGGAATTGCGTTATGACTTTCTTGAGCGCGCAAGGATTCAAAGCGGAATGGGGTTTATTGCAACGGCTCATCATTTGTCGGACAATGCGGAAAGCATACTGCTGCATTTTTTACGCGGAAGCGGGCTTAACGGGCTGTGCGGAATGAAATATTGCAGCGGAAAAATCATTCATCCTCTTCTGGAGTTTGAAAAAAAAGAATTGGTCGAGTATTTGCTGCAAAACGGCGAGCAGTTTCAAACGGATGAAACAAATTTTGTTCCGGATACGGCACGGAATTTGCTGAGACTAAAAATAATTCCGGAAATACAAAACGGTATTAATTCAAGCTGCGAAAAAGTTATATGCAGAAATGCAAAACTTTTGAATGAAGATGAAAAATACCTCAACGGCGTTGCAAAAGAGGCCTATCTGAACGCAAAAACAGAAAACGGGTTGATGCGGAAAAGCTGATTCACTTGCCGGTGCCGATTAAGTCGCGCGCCGTAATGCACATGCTTCGGGAAAACGGAGTGCAAAACGATGTTTTTCAGCCGCATATAGAAGCTTTGATGAAACTGCTTGAAATGCAGTCGGGCGCAAAAATTGAAATGTCTACAGTTATAATTCGAAAAAGCTTCGGAAGACTGCTCGTTGAAAACAAAAGCTGCACGAAACACGAGTGTGAAATTAATTCTGTTTCCGACGCAGAAAAAAACAGACAGACTTTCAATCGGATGCTCAATTGTGCCCGCAGACCCGCAGCACTCCCCTGCCCCTCAACGGAAAATGGATTCAAACTTCATTCGGAAGGGTAAAAGCTTCCGTCGCGGACGGCGGTCTGGAATTTTCACACGAACGGGTGTATAATAAAACTCGAGCAATGATGGATCTCGAAAAGCTTATAATGCTTTTTGAAAATGAATCGAAAGATTCACCGGAGAAAGGACTGCAAAAAAAAGATGAAGCAGAAACTCCGAGTCTGAATATCAGGTTCAGACGCACCGGAGACATGTTTTTTCCGGTAAATGCGCCCGGAAAAACAAAGTTGAAAAAGTATTTGATTGCTCAAAAAATTGACTCCGAACGACGCGACAGACTGCCGCTGCTCGAATGCTGCGGCAAAATAGTATATGTATACGGAGTCGGAATATCCGATGATGTCAAAATTTCAAACGAAACAAAATGTATTGTTTGCGTTGAATTTGAAACGGAGGAATCCTTCCTCGGATAAAGGCTTCGTATTTCAGAGAAACAGCTGCGATCGAGTTGAAAAAACTTTTTGGTTCGCAAATATAAAAACAACAAAATTACGGAGGAATAAAATGATTAATAAAACCGGATTGCACAACGATATCGATTATGTGCTTTTGGATCAGGAGACACTGCAGCGGAGGGTTCACGAGCTTGCGGAGAAGCTTACAAACGATTACCGCGGCAAAAACCCTGTTTTTCTTTGCATTCTTAAGGGTTCAGTGCATTTTTTCAGCGATCTTGTTCGTCAATTCGATGATTATTGCGAGATTGATTTTCTCGCAATTTCAAGTTACGGCAATGCAAGAAAAACTTCCGGAATAGTTCGCATCAACAAGGATCTCGACATGAGTATTACCGGACGGCACGTCATAATCGTTGAAGATATAATGGATTCCGGGCTGACCCTGAATCATCTCACGAGCATGCTTCGTGCCGCGAACCTGCAAGCCTCAAAATCGTTGCCCTGCTTGATAAACCCGAACGCCGTGAATGCGCCATTACTCCGGATTATTACGGATTTGTCGTTCCTAATGAATTTGTCGTGGGATACGGTCTTGACTATGCCGGCACATATCGAAACCTGCCTTTTGTTGGTGTTCTTAAGGACGAGGTTCACGCTGATTAAGCATTGAAGCAGCCGGGCATTTCGTTTTTTTTGAACAACTTGCCCGTTTTTCCGAAATACAACGGAAATTGATTTATAATTAACAAAAAATGATAATTCGGAGCTATAATGCCCGAAACGGAAACGGAGGAAATATGAAAGTATTGCTTACCGGCGGTGCGGGATATATCGGTTCGCACACCGCAGTTGAATTGATGAACGCAGGCTGTGATGTTGTTATTGCAGATGATTTATCAAACTCTTGCCGCGAAGTTGTGAAACGTATTGAGAAATTGGGCAAAAAAACTGTTCGTTTCTATGAAATTGATGTGTGCGGCGCGGATGCGCTCGAACAGGTTTTTTCAGAAAATGATATTGATGCCGTGATCCATTTTGCGGGGAAAAAGGCAGTCGGGGAATCGGTTGCGAAGCCGTTGATGTATTACAAAAACAATCTTGATGCAACAATGAATTTGCTTGAGGTTATGCAGCGTCATGATGTAAACAAGCTTATCTTCAGCTCATCTGCGACCGTTTACGGCGTGCCAAAAGTCGTTCCGATTGACGAAAAGCAGCCACATGGTGCACCAACCCTTACGGTTGGACAAAATACATGAGCGAACAAATCATGCGGGATGTTTGTGCGGCAAATCCGAAACTTTCGATAGTTCTTCTCCGCTACTTCAATCCGATAGGCGCACACGAAAGCGGCAGGATCGGCGAAGATCCGAAAGGGATTCCGAACAACCTTATGCCGTATATATCACAGGTTGCAATAGGCAGACGCGAAAAGCTCTCCGTTTTCGGCAATGATTACGACACTCACGACGGAACAGGAGTGCGCGATTACATACATGTTGTTGATCTTGCGAAGGGTCATCTTGCCGCACTCAAATATGCGCAAAATGAAAACAGCTGTGTCGAAATCAACCTCGGTACCGGCATAGGATACAGCGTGCTTGACATCGTTCACGCTTTTGAAAAGGCAAATAACATTGAAATTCCGTATGTTATAACCGAACGCGTCCCGGCGATATCGATGCCTCGTTTGCAGATGCACATCTTGCGGCTGAGCTTTTGCATTGGCATACCGAAAAAACGCTTGAGGATATGTGCCGTGACACATGGCGCTGGCAGCAGATGAACCCCAACGGTTATCGGGAGGAATAAAAAATGAAAAAACGCGGGGAAGGCAAAACGGGAAAAAAACATGCACTTCGCATAGTAATTATTATCCTGCTTGTGGTTGTTTTTTTGAGCATACCTTTGGTGATTGTTTGCTGCAAACTCGGGCAGATGAACAAAAATGCGGTTTCAACCGTCAAAAAGCCTGAAATATCACCGGGTGAGACGGCAACTCCCCCCGCGTTGATCAAGGCTGATGCTGATAAAGTTGACACAACAAAGGATTTTGATCCTGCACTGATTGACAATATCAGAATGGATGACGATTCGATTTTTAATGAGAGCAGAATCGACAAGGATGTTGTAAATATAATGCTTTTCGGAAGCGATGTACGCGAGGGTGAACGGCACGGAAGGTCGGACACGATGATGATCCTTCGTACAATCGAAAGCTGCGGACGGCAAAACTTGTTTCTCTTTTGCGCGACACATGGATTTATATTCCTAATCGTGATACGTGGAACCGAATAAACACTGCCTATTTCTTTGGCGGTGTCGGGCTTGCAATAAATACCGTCAACAGCAATTTCGGGATGGACATTCAATATTATGTGAAGGTTGATTTTGAATCTCTGAAAGAAATTGTTGACACCGTCGGCGGAATAGATGTGTATCTTACGGAACGTGAAGTTGAATACATAAATAACAGCGCAGAAAATGATGCTCTGCCCGTAAAAGAAGGTTGGCAGCATCTGAACGGTCGGCAAACGCTGGCGCATTCGCGCAACAGGTCCATCGGCGGTGACGGCGATTGGTCAAGAACGCGGAGACAGCGAGACGTTATGTATGCGTTTTTTAAAAAGCAAAGACCGAAAAATCCATTGCTTCGCTTACTGCATTGGTAAACAATCTGACAAAATATGTTGAGACGAACATGAGTCCGATGCAGATGATCGATCTTGCAATTGATGTTGTGTTTGGCGGCGATTTAACTCTTGAAAACCGTGCACTCCCCTTTGAAGGAACATGGGACTATGCATGGGAAGGAAAAATGGCTGTTATTCATATAGATATTGCTGATAATAAAAGACTTCTGCACGAATATCTCTATGGAGTACAGTGACTTTTACTTCTTATGAGTGTTTGCGCGGGTTGAAGCATCAAAACATTGGTGAGGAAAGAAAATGGGCAGATTGTTTGATGAATGGAAGCAAAAAAACGCTGAAACGGGCGAAAAATCGGTGAATGATAAGGCTTGCGGTGAACTCGTTCATAAGCGTGCACTGCTGATTTTTAATCCCGTTGCGGGAGAAGGCAGATCATTAAGACTGCTTCCGCAAGTTGTAAAACACATGACGGATAACGGCTATGCCTGCACAACACTTACAACAATCAACAGCGGATCTGCAACCGAATACGTAAAAAAATACGGTGCGGAAAATGAAATTGTTGTTTGTTCCGGCGGCGACGGAACAGCGAACGAGGTCATCAGCGGCATTATGCAGCTTCCAAAGGAGAAACGCCCGCGCATGGGCTATGTGCCTTCCGGCAGCACGAACGACTTTGCGAACACGCTCTGCATTCCAAAGAACAGCGATGAAGCTGTAAGAAATATTACTGATGGAATTTGTACTACAATTGATGTAGGAAATTTTAACGGCAGATTCTATGCTTATATTGCAGCTTTCGGCGCATTTACCGATGTTGCTACTCGACTTCGCAAAACGCAAAAAACATGTTCGGTTTTCTTGCTTATCTTGCGAAAGGGTTTGATACACTCAAAAAAATCCGTCCGATAAAGGCTGTTTTTGAAATTAACGGAGAAACGATTGAGGACGACTTTATCCTTTGCACGGTCAGCAACTCACGAATAATTGCGGGAATTGTAAAGCTGAAGCCTGAAATGGTCGAAATGAACGACGGAATGTTCGAAATAATTTTGATTAGGTATCCGCAAAATGCACTTGAACTCACAAAAATTGTAAATGCAATCACAAGCGGCGAAATGAGCTGCGAATACATCAGAATGTTTCGTGCATCCGAATTGCATGTGCGCTTCCCGGACGAAAGCGTAAGCTGGACGCTCGACGGTGAACAGGAAAAAAACATTACTGAAGCACATATAACAAATATTCATTCAGGAATAGATATTATGTGTGGCAGGACTGAATAAATTTCTTATGCTGAGTTTTCGGCCGACATTGCCGAAACAACAATGCATATATAATTCGTGATAAAGCTTGAATATATTGAGCACCGGTGTTAAAATCGGTTGGCTATTACTGATTAAGAAAGCGTAACCGAATGGAAGAGAATCAAAAGAGCAAAAACAAAATGGGCGTTATGCCTGTCGGAAAACTGCTTGCCAACATGGCAATTCCGATGGTCATTTCCATGCTTGTGCAGGCAATGTACAATGTTGTGGACAGCTATTTTGTTGCAAAAATCAGCACCGACGCACTGACGGCAATTTCGCTTGCCTATCCGATACAGATGTTGATGATCGCTGTTGCGATCGGAACATCCGTCGGCATGAACTCATATATGTCGCGCAAACTCGGCGAGGGAAACACTGAGGCTGCAAGCAAAGGTGCAAGCAACGGCTTGTGCCTGCTTTTGCTGTCTGCAATTGTATTTGCAATATTTGGGTTTGTAATCACTCCGTTTTTCAGGCTTTTCACCGACGATCCGCAGCTCATAGAAATGGGCGTTGATTATCTTGAAATCTGCATGGTTTTCGGATTGGGTGTGTTTATACAAATCGGCTGTGAAAGAATATTGCAGTCAATGGGCAAAACCGGGCTTTCAATGGTGACTCAGCTTGTCGGCGCGGTTGTTAATATCATTCTTGACCCCCTTATGATTTTCGGAATCGGCCCCTTCCCGGAAATGGGAGTGGCAGGCGCGGCATATGCTACGGTAATCGGACAATGGGTCGGAATGCTGATGGCATTGGCACTTGTGTTTTTTAAGGAACATGAGATAAAAATAAGTTTCAAAAATTTCCGTCTCTGCGGTGAAACGGTGCGAGAAATATACCGAGTCGGCATTCCGAGCATTGTCATGCAGTCGATAGGTTCGATAATGAATGTCGGCATGAACGCGATTTTTTCAAGGATTCTAATGAGCAACGCCGGTGTTGCAACATTTGGAGTTTATTTCAAAGTTCAATCAATAGTTTTCATGCCGTTGTTTGGAGTTACGAACGCCAGTATGTCAATTTTTGCTTATAACTACGGAGCAAGAAACAGACTGAGGTTTAAAAAAGCATGGAAGATGACACTTTGCGTAACCGCGATTATTATGAGCATCGGCACGCTGCTCTTCCAACTGTTCCCGCAGCAGATTGTTTCCCTCTTCGACTCCGAGGGGAAGATTACCGCTGAAGGAATTGCGGCATTCCGAATTATTTCTTTGCATTTTCCTATCGCGGCGGCATCAATTACAATATCTGTAACTTTTCAGGCGATCGGACACGGAATCAAGAGCATGTTTATGTCTATACTGCGTCAGCTCGGGGTGCTGCTCCCTGCCGCCCTTGTGCTTGCTCTCGTGTTTAAATCGGTTGAATCTGTTTGGTGGTGCTTTGTAATTGCAGAGTTTTCCGCCGTAACTTTCGGAATAATTTCATTAACGAAAATTTGGAAGCACGAAATTGAACCGATGCCCGACGGCGCAGCGGTCTGAGAATACTGCACAATTAATCAGCCGGTAAAAAATAAGCGGGATGCATTGATTCATCCCGCTTATAAATATATTAAAATGAACTGAAGGATGATTCAAAAAACATTCGAATGTTGTATAATATTCGATAAGGAAATCATTGTTTATAATGCGGGGGTAATATTCAATGCGTGCCTGTAAAAAAATACGAATACTGCTGAATGCGGCTCTGATAATTGCGCTTGTTATGCCGTTTAGAAAGCAGCATGAGCCGGCTGTTGTGTTCAGGGACTTGAATTATCAATTTGAAATTGAAGAAAATGCGTTGGATGTTTATACTTTGCGGAACTGTTTCAGAAGTGCCTCTCTGATTGTCGAAGCGGAATGTGTCGGCGAGGCAACATACGGCGGCAATGCGGTTTCTTTATTTCGAGTGCTTGATGTTTTCGCAGGCGATGCGGAAAGCTCTGAAACAATTTATGTTTCAACAGAATATAATGTCGGTGAACGCTGCATTCTCTTTCTTGCTGATGAAAACAAAGGCGAATTCGGTTACAGAAAAATATACGTTCCGGTTAAAAACGGAGTAATGCAAAGCAGCGGATCGACAGTTCGCATGAGCGACGGCAGAAATGTTCAAATCAGCTCAATTAAACGCGAAATTGCGGCAATGAAATCTGAATTATTTATTCCAAGTGAATATATGTTCTATTCCAATATGAATGAATTGCTCGTCGGCTGCAATGAATACTTTATCGGCAGGGTTGACAGTGTATCCTCATATATGCCCACTTTATGCAGATCGGGCGAGCGCGGAGAAACGATAAGGAGTGAACGCAATTCACTGCGCATCGGCGTGACAGTTTTAAATTCACTGGGCGGGGGGCTGCGAAGCGGTGAAAAAATAACGATAACTCAAGTGGATAATATGCATCGCAACGTAATTAATGCTTCAACCTTAAAAGCAGTCGGAGGCGGCGATAACGCATGGGAACTGCCTGTGAACGGTGATGTATGCCTGTTTTTTGTGATAAAAAGCCCGGATGATAAAGTTAATTTCTTTTTCCCGGTTAACCCGTATCAGGGGTATGTGAAAATCAGGAGTGACGGCAGACTGAATTCGTGTTCGAACCTGAATCCCGCAATTACGGATAATTTCACATTGTTGATGTTTACGAGCAGCTTTTATAAATGAATCAGCTGCAATAGGTATTTCATTATGTATAAATACCGGTTGCTTGACGCTTGTTTTCTTGTGATAAGATTTAAATACACAAAAAAGTCCGGAGGTTGAATTGGAAACTACGATGTTGCTGTTGTATGCTGCAAGACTTATAACGTCGAAGCAGTCAAACCTGCACTTGAAGAGGCCTTAAATGCGGTAAACGGCTTGGATTTTGTCAAGCCGGAATGAAGATAATTATTAAACCCAACCTTGTTTCGTTCAAAAAGCCCGATGCAGCCGCAACAACCCATCCTGCCCTGCTTGAGGCACTTGTTGAAATGCTTTTGGCACGCGGTGCAGATGTTACGATAGGCGACAGCCCCGGCGGTCCGCACTCGCTCCCCTTGCTGAATCGCGTCTACGCAGCAACGGGCATGGATCGAGTTGAAAAGCTCGGTGCAAAGCTGAATCGCAATATGAACGAAAAAACTGTTGCCTTTCCTGAAGGAAAAGTACTAAAAAATTTCACATACACAGAGTATTTGGATGAGGCTGATGCAATTATTGATTTCTGTAAATTGAAATCGCACGGAATGCTTGGCATGAGTGCGGCGGTTAAAAATCTGTTTGGGACGATTCCGGGTCTTAAAAAGCCGGAAGTTCATTATAAATTTCAAAACGATGCCGAATTTGCCGATATGCTTGTTGATCTTAATGAGTATTTCAAACCGAGACTTGCAATTTGTGATGCCGTTGTCGGAATGGAGGCAACGGGCCGACTGCCGGCACGCCGCGCCAAATCGGTGCAATAATTGCGTCGAAAAGCACGTATTATGCCGACGTTGTCGGTGCAGAGCTGATCGGAATGAACATTGACGGTCTGCCAACGCTTCAAGCGGCGTATGAACGAGGTTTTGCGCCTGCATCCAGTAAAAATTTGAGGGTATACGGTGATATTCGCGCGTTGACCGTTGATGACTTTAAAGCCCCGCCGGTGCGTGGATTGAGCTTCATGCGCAAAGGCAATGTGCTTCATTTTATCAGTAAAGCGGCGCTTGAACATAAGCCCACGCTAAAAAAACGTCTTTGTGTCGGATGCGGTGAATGCGCAAGGATGTGTCCCGCAAAAGCAATAGAAATGAAAAACAAAAAACCACATATAAATCGTGAAAAATGTATCCGTTGTTTTTGCTGCCAGGAGTTTTGTCCGCGTGCCGCTATGGTTGCGCACAGACCCCTTGCCGCAAAGGTTCTGAACAAGCTGAAACTGTAATTCAAGCGACCGGGTTTTTGACAGTGAGACGTATAATATGTTTATGAAAGAACGGAGAAAATAATGTGGACTGCTGAGCAGCTTCGTGCAATTAACGAGGATGGAAACCTGCTTGTTTCGGCTGCCGCGGGTGCAGGTAAAACCGCAGTAATGACCGAACGCATTGCTCGAATTATTGCTTCCGGGACTGATGTTTCGGAAATACTTGTTGTAACGTTTACGAACCCCGCCGCTGCCGAAATGAAACAGCGCATTGAGCGGCGGTTGTCGGAGCTTGCGGAGTCAACCGATGATACAAAGCTGAAAATGCATTTGCACGATTCGGCAATAAATATTTCTACTGCAAATATTTCAACCATTCACAGTTTTTGCGGAAATGTTCTGAGACGTAATTGCCATATAGTCGGTCTTGATCCGGCGTTCAGAACCGCAGATGCCGCAGAGGCTGCATTGCTGCGCCTTAAAGCATTGGATGATGTATTGGAAGAGGCATATTCGGATGCGGAAAAAACTTCGGATTCGGATTTTCGCTTGCTTTGTGACGCCCTTATTCGCGATGATGCGCTTTGCACTCTTATTGAGGATACCTATGATTTTATTATGGCACGCCCTAATCCGTTCGGTTGGCTGCATGAGGCGGTTGAGGCATACGGAAGCAGCTTTGAAACGTTTTCCGAAAAAGCGGCGGAGAGTCTGATTGCTTCCGCAAAAAGGAACATCTCGACGTTTTATGATATGGCGAATGAGCTTTATCATTGTTTTGTAAACGAAAATAACCCCGAATTTGAAGTGTATACGAAACTGCTTCAAACGGATATGGGATTTTATGACGAGCTGATGCAGCTGAAAACTTATTCCGATTGGCACTGTAAAATTGCGGCATGTACTTTTGCAAAAATTCCGTCAAGAAAGGGCGGTGCGCCTGCGGAGCTGAAGGAATATCGCGAAAAAGTCAAAAGTCAATTCAAAAAAATAAGCGAGGCTTTTTGCTACTCATATGACGTTGAACGTGAAAATGCAGCGCGGATTTATCCTTGCCTGAAAAGTCTTGAAGCGATCGTTCGACGGTTTGCGGAGCATTATTCCGAATTAAAGCGTGAAAATGCGCTTATAGATTTCAATGATATGGAACAGCTTGCATATACCGTGCTTAAAAACGATGAAATTGCCGCTGAATATAAGGAAAAGTTCAAATACATTTTTGTTGACGAATATCAGGATACCAACAGCATCCAGGACGCAATAATTGCTGCTGTTTCAAACGGTCATAATCTGTTTATGGTCGGAGACGTCAAGCAGAGCATATATCGCTTTCGTCAGGCCGAACCGGAAAATTTTTTGGCGAAATATCAAAGCTATGACGGAACGGTTGGAAAAAGAATTGATTTGAACGCAAATTTCAGAAGCATGACGTCAGTTTTGAATGCAGCGAACAGTCTGTTTTCAAAAATCATGCTCGGCGATGTCGGTGAAATTGATTATTCCGACAATGCCGAATTGCGCATGGGCGCGGAAACTGCAAACGGCAGTGCGGAAATCTGCTTAATTGACCTTTCGGATGAGAAAGGCGAAAACGAAAATGAGGCCGAATCGGAAAATAACTCCGCAAAGGAAAACGATGAGCCGGAAGCCATAGAGGCTGAGGCACGCTGTGTTGCTGATAAAATACGTTGCGTGATTGAAAACGTTGAGGTATTTGATAAGGAAATCAATCGAGTGCGAAAGCCGATGTTTTCTGATTTTGCGGTCTTGATGCGGCGAACGAAGGGTGTTGCTCTGCAATTTGTAAACGCAATGACGGAACAGGGCATTCCATGCGCGGCCGAGCTCGGAGATGGGTATTTTGACGCAATTGAGGTACAGATATTCTTAAATTTACTAAGAATTATAGACAATCGAAGGCAGGATATTCCGCTTTTAAGCGTTATGCGCTCCCCAATCGGCGGGTTCAATGAGGATGAGTATATACATATTCGAACCGATTTCGGCGGTGAAGAGTTCATTGACAGACTCACGGAGGCCGCACAAAGCTTTCAAAACGGCTCGAATAATGCGGAATACTGCCGCAAGGCAAATTATTTCCTGGGAAATGTTGACAGATGGCATGAAATGAGCCGCTTTTTAAGCGTTGATGAATTGATAGGCACTCTTCTGGACGAGACATTTTATTATGTTTATGTCGGTGCGCTGCGCGGCGGTGCGGTTCGGCAGGCGAATCTTGATTTATTGCTTGAAAAGGCACAGGCTTTCGTTGCAAACGGCAAAAGCGGGCTCCACGGATTTGTAACTCTGATGGACAGTCTGAGGGATAATGTCAGCATGGGTGCGGCTCAGCCTTCCGCAATTGACGCGGTTCGCGTAATGAGCATACATAAGAGCAAAGGTTTGGAGTTTCCGATTGTTTTCATTTGCGGAACAACGTCGGAATTCAGCAAAAAAAGTCACAAAGCCGATGCTGTTTTTGACAGAGAACTTGGAATCGGTTTCCGTATGCGCGGCAAAAACCCTCTCACTCCCCTGCTGCGCCGCGCAATTATGATGCGTGAGGATGACAGATTGGTTTCTGAGGAAATGCGGAATCTGTATGTTGCAATGACGCGCCCGAGAGAGAGACTTTATATCATCGGTTCAAGCAAAAAAATGGCGGATTTATTGAAGAAATTTGCTGCGCCGTTGTCAAAATCCCGCATAATGAATTCCAAATGCTATCTCGATTGGATGCTCGGAGCATATTTTCCGCTTGGTATCAACCTTGATAATGCGGGTTCGGCGGGTGTAAAATGCGCAATCGGAGCGGATAAGCTTTTATTGCGATGCATAAAAAAACACCGAATTCAACTGATGAAACCCGAATGAGCAAGGCAGAATATATCAGATGGAGTGAAGAAGCCCGCAGCACCGATTGCAGTGCCGTGAGCCGCAGGCTTGAGTATCGGTATCCGTTTGAAGACGATACCAAGCAAAAAAGCAAGCGCACCGTCACGGAAATAATTAAAGGCGAAAAACGTTCGATTGATTATGATTTTTCGCGTCTGTACCGATTTTTTTGCAGCCTGAACACGTGCTGACCGGAGCAGAGAGAGGAACTGCAACGCATATATTCCTTCAAATGTTCCCGCTCGGAATACGAACCGAGGCGGAAATAAATATTGTTCTCAAAAGACTCTCGGCGGATGGCGTTTTGTCCGAACAACAGGCGAAATCTGTAAATATGTTTGCAATAAAACGTTTTCTGCAAAGCGGGTTGTATGAACGAATGTATGCCGCCGCAAATGACGCCAACGCACTGATAAAGCGTGAACTTGAGTTTACGTTATTGCTGGACGTCAACAAAAATAATGTTGTGGTGCAGGGAATAATCGATTGCTGCTTCACCGAAAATAACGAGTGGATCATTGTAGATTACAAAACAACGAGCACACTGGGCAAAGATCCGAGGGATGTTGCGAATTCATACCGTATGCAGCTGCAAATTTACGCGGATGCATTGCAAAAACTGTCCGGATTGCCGGTGAAAGAGACTTGGGTATATCTGTTGAGTGCGGGCGAGGCGTTCCGCGTGAGTCGGGAACAGGCATAAAGAAATTGGCGGCTGCGCTGACGCAAACGGTGGATTACACGGGGAGTTTTTTATAAAAAAACCATGCCGATTTGTTGACAACACGGAAAAAAATCCTTATAATAGAATAAATTGGTATGTGCTTTCGCAAGGTTTGCCTTGCACATACAGACTCAGGAGGCAGAAACATGGCAGAAGTTGTACAGCTTACTCTGGCAGGCAAAAAAGCTCTCGAAGATAAGCTTGAATATTTAAAAAATGTCCGCAGGGCGGAAATAACCGAGGAGATCGCTGTTGCGCGTTCATTCGGCGACTTAAGCGAAAATGCGGAATACGACGCCGCGAAAGACGCACAGGCTCATAATGAACTCGAGATTATGGAGCTTGAAGCGATGCTCAAAAACGTTGTGATCATTGATGAAACTCATACCGACGGCAAAACAGTCACAATGGGTTCGATCGTTCGCATTAAATTTGTTGATTTGGGGTTTGAAGATGAATTTAAGATTGTCGGTTCTGCCGAAGCGGATATCGACGCAAAACCCAAGAGCATTTCAAACGACTCCCCTGTCGGCGCTGCGCTTTTGGGAAAATCGATTGACGAAATCACCAATGTTGAGGCTCCCGGCGGTCTTATGAAGGTTAAAATCATCTCGATCAGGAGATAGCATTTAACAGACAGGCTCACGTTAAGATGATGGAGAATTAATATAAATGGAAGAAAACAACATAATCAATACAGAAGAAAACAACAATATCAACGCTGAAGAACTTCACGAGCTGCTTCAGATTCGCCGCGATAAGCTTGCGGCGCTTCAGGCTGCCGGAAAAAACCCGTTCGACATTGTAAAATTCGACCAAACCGATTTCAGCACGGACATAAAGGCAAACTACGAGGCATATGAGGCAAAAAAGTCTCTGTTGCCGGCCGAATGATGTCAAAACGTGTTATGGGTAAGGCAAGTTTTGCAGGGCTTCGCGATGCGAAAGGCGATATTCAAGCCTATGTTCGCCGCGATGATATCGGCGAAGAATCATATTCCGATTTTAAAGCATATGATATCGGCGATATGCTCGGCATTACCGGATTTGTTTTCAAAACAAAAACAGGCGAAATCTCCATTCATGCGGAAACAGTCACTCTGCTTTCAAAATCATTAAGGCCTCTTCCGGAAAAATTCCATGGTCTTCGTGATACTGATTTGCGCTATCGCATGCGCTATGTTGACCTTATCATGAACCCTGAGGTTCGCACAACTTTCATTAAGCGCAGCCGAATTATTTCCGAAATTCGCAGATACCTGGATGAGCGTGGATTTTTGGAAGTTGAGACCCCTATTATCAACACCGTTGCAAGCGGTGCGAATGCGCGTCCGTTTATAAGCCATTATAACGCGCTTGATTTGGACGTTTTTATGCGCATTGCAACCGAGCTTCCGCTCAAAATGTGCATCGTCGGCGGTTTGGAAAAGGTTTATGAGATAGGTCACCAGTTCCGCAACGAGGGCATGGATGCGACGCATAATCCTGAATATACAAGCATGGAGCTTTATCAGGCTTACACCGATTATCACGGAATGATGGAACTTGCCGAAAATCTGCTCTCCCACTGCGCGAAAACGATTCTCGGCACTACAAAAATTACGTATCAGGCAAAGAAATTGACCTCACTCCCCCTTCCGCCGTCAAACCATGAATGACGCGGTTCTTGAGCACACCGGTGTTGATTTCTATGCCTGCAGGGACGGCGCGGAGGCAATTGAAAAAGCAAAGTCCCTCGGCCTCGAAATTGAGGATAAAACTGCGCCCATCGGCAAGGTTCTTTTTGCGGCATTTGATGAATTTGTTGAGAGCAAGCTCATCCAGCCCACGTTTATTATTGATTATCCCGTTGAGGTTTCTCCGCTTACGAAGCGCAAACCTGATAATCCCGGGATCGTTGAACGCTTTGAGCTTTTCATTGCCGGTGCAGAGTATTGCAACGCTTTCAGCGAGCTGAACGACCCCATCGACCAGCGTGCGCGTTTCGAACAGCAGGCGCAGGAAAAAGCAAAAGGCGACGATGAGGCAATGCCCATTGATGAAAACTTCATCGCTGCACTTGAATACGGAATGCCCCCCACCGGCGGCATCGGTTTCGGCATCGACAGGATTATCATGCTCCTGACCGATTCCCCCACCATCAGGGACGTTCTGCTCTTCCCCACAATGAAGCCCCTTGACTGATTCGACGCACGCCGCGCCGAGCATTTTAAAGCAATTCCGCAACAGTTGATTGAATCAATAAATCCCGCCCGAGGCAAAAGCTTCAGGCGGGATTTGTGCATTGACGATATTTAGCAGCGTACGCTGAATTCGAATCAAAAAAGTTACCGCATTTTTTTGCAAACTGCGGATAACTTTCATGGATTTTGCGTTCAACTCAGGCGGAGCTGTTCAGCCTGCACGGCGGGCACTCCGTGCACGGGGTGCGGCAGTGGGGCTTTATCGTTTTTCAATTGGGTAACATACCTCGGTTATGAACTCATCGGGGTTGGCTGTCTCGTGCGGGCTGACGTGGTAGATATTAAACATGGGGCCGTTGGGGCAGCAGCCAGTGGCGGCAATCCATTCGAGAATGGCGGCGTTGACCGCGCTCATCTGCGCATAGCTGCCTTTGCAAGTGCAGCTGACAACGGTCACTTCGGGCAGGGTGCGGAAGCGAACGTGTTCGGTGTCGTCATAGCTGCCCTTAACGGTTTTCCATGCTTCAACTTCAACGTCCTTCTCCTTATATTCGCCGTCGAGGAAGGTAACGCCGCAGAGGCACGGGTCGGCGGGAACAATGTTCAGCGGTGCGGTTTCTTCGCAGATCACGGACCAGACCATGCCCTCGTCCTCATAATGGGGAATGACCGTGCGGAGCGTTGCGGCATAGCGCGCGGGGAAAGTCTTTATTGTGGGATTATATTTCATTTTTTCTTCCTTTCTCAATTTGCTTTTTGCAATATCGATCAGCTTAAGCTTGTACTCCGTTTCGGCAAGGGCGGCGCAAAGCTCCGCACGGCGCGTTTCAAAAAAGGCGTCAAGCGCGGCATTGTCGCCGTCGAGCTGCATGATGCGTATGATGTCCGCAAGCGAAAAGCCCATGTCCTTTAGGGCTTTTATCCTGCACATCGCGGGCAGCTGCTCCTCCTTGTAATAGCGGTAATCCGTGAAACGGTCAATTTCGGCAGGCTTCAGCAGACCGATTTCGTCATAATGCCTGAGCATCCTGACGCTTACCTGTGTGAGTTTTGAGAATTCTCCGATTTTCAACATTGTGGCGGCACCTCCGCTTTTTTTGAGCTCACGGTCATTATAAGCCTTCACATTATGGCAGAGTCAACAGGGACGACCGTGAAAGAAAAATATATTGAACGGATTCGTAACGCATTACTCCCCCGACGCCTCTATCGCATTAAGTAAACTCGGCATCAACGTTTATTTTGCAGAGATTTTCTAACGCAACAAAGGGTCATCCGCGGTTTGGGCGCAAATGCGGATAACCCTTTGTGTGAAGAATCCCTGAAAAAACTTTAAATCAAAGATTTCCCGAAATGTTAACTTGATGATTAAGGAAGCTCCGATATAAGGCTTATTTTTGCGGAAGAAGCCAACAGATTCAAGCCTTTTTTCGCAAAAGGTCGGATTACTCGGAGGTTCGTTGATTCAACCGGGGACGGTCGATTATCAATCCCTTTTAGAACGTGCAGCGGCTGCTGCACCGCCGGCAAGAAACAGGATTCCGACGGCGGAAAGCCCAACGGTGCCGGTTGCGGGAACGGGTGCGGGGGTCGGCGTTGGATTCGCGGGAGTGTCCGTGGGCGCGACCGTAGTTTCGGGCGCCTTGCAAAATCTTGCGGTCAGGCTGCATTCGGAGTCTGTGGAGAAAGTGAATTCGGCGGATTCGGAGAGCTTTTCACCGCCGGAGCCGTACCAGCCGTCAAAGGCAAAGCCATCGGCGGGAACGGCGCTCAGAACGGCTTGGGCGGAAAGGGATTCCTGAAAATTACCGTAGTCGTCAACATAGGGGGTCATTTGCCCGTTGAAAACAGCGCCGATGAACCGCTGCCGTCCGTTTCAATTGAGAGGCTGCCGTCAACATAGCTTGACGGAATGCGCAGAGCGGTGAGCTGCGTGTTCGAACAATCAAGGAGGTTGATGTCGCAATCGTCGTTTAAAAGAAGTTCGGTCACGGCATTGCCGGAGCAGTCGAAATCCACAAGTCCGCTGAATGCGCGCAGATCGAGGCAACCGGAAAATGCGTTGTCTGCAATATGCAGAACGAGCATATTTTCGGATTCCGCAACAACGTTGGGAAGCGAGTCGAAGCCGCAGCCGTTGGCGCGGAAACTGCATAAATCGTCCGCCGTGAGGCTGAGCGTGTCGGCAGTTGTGCCGCTCATGGCGATGCTGCCAAATTCCCCGCAGGAGGTGAGCTCAAGCTTTTTAATCGAGCCGAGATTCTCAACGTTGATATCGCGTGCGGATATCGAAAGCTCCGTGAAGCTGTTGTCGTTGAGATAGAGCTCATCAAGCTGATTAAACAGCGAACCGTCGAATGAGGTCAGCCCCATGCGCCCAAGGTCAAGCACCGTAACCTCGGGATGGTTATAAACGCATTGCTCCACGGTGGCTTGGCTCATGGGGCAGCCGGCAAGGGCGATTGTGGTCATGCTGCCTGAAGAGGTAAGGTCGATTTCGGAAACGTTCGTGCCGCAAATCGAAAGAACGGAAAGCATGGAGCAGTCCGAAATGTCGAGTTCATTGAGCGGGCAGTTGTCCGCATTCAGAATTTGCAGCGAGGTGCATCCGGAAAGGTCAACGGCGGAAACATCCGCATTATAGCAGGCGAATTCCGCAAGCATCGGATTGTGGCTCAGGTCAATTTCGGAGATGCGGTTGCTGTTCGGCATTTCCCAATCTTGATTTTCGCAGCGAAGGCTTTGCAGCTCCGAAAGCATGGAAACGTCCAGCGCGGTGAGGCTGTTGTTGGAGCAGTCAATCTCCGTAATATGGGGATTGGAGCTGAAATCGAGACTCTCAAGCCCGTTGCCGCTCAGCGCAAGCGCGCCGAGCTCGGAAAGCCCCGAAAGGTCGATCTGCCGGAGGTCTTTGTTGTAGCAAACCCAGAGAAAATAAAGGCTACTGCATCCGGAAAGGTCGATGGACTTAAGCTCATCATAAAATGCGGAAACCAGAAACAGATTCGGACAGTCGGAAACGTCCAGTCGTTCGACACAGGTGCTGACGAGGCTCACGCTCCCGAGCATTTCGCAGCCGGAAAGGTCAAGTTCCCCCACCGGCCCGACTTCATCGGCAACGTTGCTCTGAATGGCAAGATGGGACGAAAAGTCCGCATCAAATATGGAGAGCCTGCCGTCCTCCGTCCATCCGACGGAAATCCATGTTTCGGGATCGTTCGCATCATAGTCCGCCCAAAGCTTTGTGCCGTTTTTAACGCCGTTGGAATCGGCAGTTTCAAGAAAGCTCAGCGCGGCGTTAAGGTCGTGTTCGTTATAGAATTCGGAGTTTGCGGAAGGCTTTTTGGCGGAAAGTTTGGGCGCGGTGCGGTTTGCCGTGCGTCGCGCGGCGCTTTCGTAAAGGCGGGGGAGCTGTTCGGTCGCCGAATAAGCAGGCTCTGCGGCAATGCTGCCGTATTTTACGGAGAGCAAAGGAAAAACGGCTGCAATGAGGGCGACGGCCGCCGCTAAAAGGGCGGCGGGAAGGCGGGTCTTTCTGTTCATAACGATAATCCTCTTTGTTAATTTGCAAACGCCATATGTTTGAAAAAATAAAACATACGAGTGGTTGCTAATACAAATATACTCCGTTTAGGCAAAAAAGTCAATAGCAATTTTAATCTTTTTATGTTATTATTCTAATCAAACAGTTCGGACTGTGAATTGGAGGAGGAGAGGAAAGCAAATGATTTATCGCGAGCCGATACCGCTGCTCGAAGCGTTTCATTTTTTTCGTGCGCAAAATTCGGATTTTCGTTGAAGGATTATCTTGATAATCTGATTAAGCGGCATCCGACGCATGAAAAGGAGTATAATGAATATTTTGTGCATTTGTTTGCGGTTTACGAGGCGCTTGCGGGAGCAACGGTCGATGATGAAATGACGGACGTGCTTTTCGGTCCGCTTTCAACAAAGGGTCGCAGAGCTTCAAATCGCGGCCGCGGAGACTGCATTGCGGAGCTGTTGATTGAAGAGGTAAGCGTGTTCTGCCGTGAAGACCCGTTTGCCGCCATTCGCGGCAGGCCCGAAAATGTGCTTTGGCAGCGCATTGCGGCGGCGGTTTGCGGTGATGCGGAGGAGGATAAACTTGACAACGGGGACGCCGAAGACCTCGGTTGTTACAACACGGTCGAGAGCGTGCTGCGCATGATCAACGGGTCAAAACTGTCACGCCGTTCCAAGCTTGACCTTATCGATTTAACTTTAACACGCGATAAATACATCGATGCTTTTGAGGCTGCTTTGACGTCGCAGCACGAACCTTTTCGGAAAACAGAGCGTTGTGGCTGCCGCTTATAAGTGTGTTTGCGGACTCATATTCGAATGAAGGCGGAGAGGAGAAGATTCTCGACGAGTTGCTGCATTTTTCGGACGAAAGGGTTAAGGATATTGTAATTTACCCGAGTGCGGTTTCGTTTTCGTCCTACTATATAGATGTTGACGCGGAAAGCGGGCTTTGCAGCGTTGATCTCGGCGTTTTATACAGGCGTTTTGTTGAAATAAGCAGGCAGCAGTTCAACTCCGCAGCGAGGTGTCGCGGATTATGAGCTATCTCGGCGATCAGACAAAATTCAATATTTTTTCGGAAATCGCAAAAAAGCCTGCCTACGGACGCGAGCTTGCGAAGCGGGTCGGCCTTGCCCCGTGTACCGTTTCACAGTATCTGACAAGCCTTAACGGCACGGGGCTGCTGGATTCCCATGCCGTCGGCAAAAAAATAATCTATTCCGTGAACAGGCAGCGCGTGGATTCGTTTATTGCGGAGCTGCAAAAAATACTTCACGGCGAAACGGAGTGACGGGATTTTACAGCGCGAAAGCGTTCAACGCCCGTTCAAAATTTCCGAAAAGCTCCGAGTTAAAGTCCGTTTCGCAAAAAACGGATTATTCGGATGTTTCCTTAAAAACGAATATCAAAAACAAAAAAGTTATCCTCAATTTATGATTAAAATGCGGATAACTTTTTGCAAATTTTTTAATTCCAATGCCCAACGGGAGCGCGGGGGCGGCGGATTACAGCTTTACAAGCTCATATTCCTTGCTGCCGAACCCCAACTCCGCTGCGGCATCAATCGTGTGTGCGCCGTTGCGGCTTTCAATGCGCTCAAGCAAATGATCTGCCGGGGTCATCGGAGGCATAAACAAGGTCAAGACATGCGCGGTCGACAGCTATCGGGTCAAGTGATGCAAGAATTCCGATATCTGCCATGCAGGGATCTTCCGCAACGGAACAGCAATCGCAGTCAACGGACATATTCTTCATGACGTTGATGAAAACCATATTGCCGTTGAAATGACGCACGACGGCTTCCGCCGCGTCGGCCATGGATTCAAGAAACGAGTCGTGGTCGCCTGTCCAAATCTTCTCCGGCTCGCCTGCACCGTGGATATATGCCTTGCCGTAGGAGGAGGCGCAGCCGATGGAAAGCTGCTTCAGCGCGCCGCCGAACCCGCCCATCGGATGCCCCTTGAAATGGGAAAGCACAAGCATGGAGTCATAGTTAAGCATGTTTTTGCCGACCTGAACCTTTTTGATGCGCTTGCCGTTCGGAATCAAAAGCTCGGCATCCGGCCCTTCCGCATCCATAATGTCAACGGTGAAATGCTTGCTCCAACCGTGTTTTTCCATGGTTTCACGGTGTTTTTCGGTTGTGTTGCGTCGCCGTCGTAGCGGTGTTGCATTCAACCACGGTTCCGTGCACATCATTGACGATAGCTGCCAAAATTCCGGTTTCAAAAAGTTTTGATTGCCGGGTTCGCCCGAATGCAGTTTTACGGCAACTTTGCCGGGAAGAATTCCGCCGGGCAGGTCATTCGATGCCGCATGAAAAAGCTCAACCACCTTTTCGGGCGTGATTTCGGAAGAAAAAAACACTTTTGATTTCATTTACGAGACTCCTTACAATGGATAAATTAAAAACTGATTAGCAATAACTTCATCCGCTTCCTGCTGTCCTGTTCCGCATTTTCAAATTTATTCCGCATGAATGCTTGCCTTGTAGCGGTTCAGCTTGACTGCATCGTCAATCTCAAGATCGTTTGTGCCGCTGAGTGACTCAAGGTGATGCGTGAATTCGTGCCGCAAGATGTGCCGAACCTCGGCCTTCAACTTTTCGTCCGGCAAATTCCCGTAACTGCGCAAAATCGAACCGCCGTACAACACAATGCTCCGTCCCATCTGCGGCGAGTTCCTGTATTCACCCAACACAAGCAGCGGTTTTTTCGGATCGGATTGCGGGTGCGCTTTTGTAATCGGAGAAAGTATGATTCCTCCGTTCAGCTCACGGTAAAATACCTGCGGAAGCTCCTCCGCCGCTTCATCGGCAAATATGCGCAGCTTGTCCAATCGTTCGGAATAGGTCGGTGTGCGCTGTGCCGCACATGCTTGCGGCACAGCCGAAGAAATGCTCGGATTAAAAACCTTCTCTCCCGAACAGGTTTGCGTCGCGGCGGAAAAAACATTGACATTTATGTCTTTTTGCTCCAAAGCTATTCCTCCGTTTCCTCTCAGCATCGGAACCGGCACTGCACGCAAATTTGTAAATCACTTGCAGATTGCACTGCCCAATGACGGCTCCCGATTGCATTGTACATCATATTTAAGAATATTTCAAGTGAAAACGAAGGGCAATCCGGTTTGGTTCGAACGCCGGCAATACAGATAAAATTAATATATTATCGCAGCGGAACATAAAAATGTACAGCAGCGTTTTATCATATCGAATTGAATATGTCTCAATGCAGGAATAATACCGTCAGAAATATAAAAAGAACATGTAAGTACACAATAAGCGAAGTCAATATTTGCAGTGAACAGAAAGAATGACGCTGAATGTCATATGTTGCTTTTTTGGGCGGATAAAGGTATAATATAACCGATTAAAGGGCAATTGCAGAATGCTGCAATGAAATTGTCCGCACTGAGAGGTAAAAAAATTGAACGTATTCTCCAAAGAGCTGTCAGCGGCGGTTGCAAAAAGTGACAGAGAGAACGGAAACGACTGGCTGCCGTTTTGGATGCATTCATTTGACACGGCGGGCATTATGGAAAAACTCGCACAAAAGAGATTGCCGGAAAGCATTTCGGATTACCTTTGCGCTGAATGCGGCGGCAGGGAAAAACTCTTTTCAACACTTAAGTTTTGTGCGCTTGTGCATGACATCGGCAAACTCACAATTGTGTTCCAATCCCGCATATATGATGCGGTTGACTTTTCACCTTTTGCCGATTGTGTGGAGCTGCCGAAATCAAGCAGTCTTGGTAACGCGTCCGACACTCCGCATGCGCTTGCAAGCGAAGCAATTCTTTTGAAACTCGGCTGCCGGGAGGGTGTTGCTTCAATTGCGGGTGCGCATCACGGGCGGCCGTCTGCATTGGCAGATGTTTGCGATCAAATAAGCGGAGCGTGCACAGCTGTCGAAAACTTTTACGGAAAAAGGGGGAAATACAGGCAGTTATTTGAATCGCTTTGGAAGGAATGGATCGATTTTTCGCTTGAATGTGCCGGCTTTTCCGAATTAAGCGACCTGCCCGATATGGCGGTTCCCGCGCAGGTGGTTATTTCCGGAATGCTGATAACGGCGGACTGGATCGCAAGCAACACAACATATTTTCCGCTTATATCGGCCGACCAAAAAGGCGAATTCGGCGATTATCCGAAAAGAATCGAAAATGCATGGACAACGATCGGGTTCCCGAATATGTGGGAATCAAAAGCGCGCTTCGGACTGGATGACGAAGCATTTAAAGAACGATTCGGATTTTTGCCGAACCCGACGCAGGCGGATATTATTTCAACCGCAACGGATGCAGAGTCTTCGGGAATCTACATAATCGAAGCCCCTATGGGATTGGGAAAGACGGAAGCGGCACTTGCACTTTCGGAAATACTTGCCGCAAGAGCCGGCGCAGGCGGTATGTTCTTCGGAATGCCGACGCAGGCAACTTCAAACGGAATTTTTCCGCGGCTTGAAAAATGGGCAGACGGGTTGGCGGAGGATGAGCAAACCCTTTTGGCGATAAAGCTTGCGCACGGCAATGCCGCTCTGAATGAGAACTATCGGGAGCTGTTCACCGGGCACAGCAATTTGAACATCGAGTCGGACAGCGGACTCATTGTGCACGACTGGTTTTCGGGAAGAAAGCAAACCCTGCTTTCGGATTTTGTTATCGGAACGGTCGATCAGCTGCTGATGGCGGCACTGAAGCAAAAGCATGTGATGCTGAAACACTTCGGCCTTTCCGGAAGGTCGTTGTTGTTGACGAATGTCATGCTTACGATGCCTATATGAGCCAATACCTTGATATGGCAATAAAATGGCTCGGAATTTACAAGGTTCCCGTGATTATACTTTCGGCAACACTTCCGGAAAAACGCCGCGCAGAGCTTATTGAGCTTACACCGATTCGGAAAAACATCGCGCAAAGCATACCGAGCTTACGTTGACAAGACAATTGCCGATGAAGCGTGGAAACACAGCCTTGCTTACCCCCTGCTGACATACACCGAAAACAATGCCGTAAAGCAGAAGGCACTCGCGTTTGACGGCGAAAATAAGGAAGTATCCGTTCGAAGGATTATCCGCGATGAGGTTGCCGCAACGGCAGGATATGCGGTTGAACGCGGCGGGTGTGTGGGCTTGATCGTCAATACCGTGCGAAAAGCACAGGAAATTGCGGCTGAATTGCAGTCCGCTTTCCCGAAAGCCGAAGTTATTATCATGCATGCGCAGTTCATAATGACGGATCGTGCGAAGCGCGAGGAGCAGATACTTAAGCGTGTGGGCAAACGCTCCACTCCGGAAAGCAGGCGCGGACTGATAATTGTCGGAACGCAGGTGCTTGAACAATCGCTTGACCTTGATTTTGATCTTATGATAACGGAACTTTGCCCGATGGATCTGCTTTTGCAGCGCACAGGCAGGCTGCACCGACATAACAGGGTTCGTCCGCAGGGACTGGAACGGCAAGCTGCTTTGTTCTTGATGAAACGGATGACAGTTTTGATTCGGGAAGTGCGGCGATTTACGGTGAATGGCTGTTGATGCGGACGCGGGCATTGCTGCCGAACAAATTGACGATTCCGAGCGATATTCCCCTGCTTGTTCAACAGACCTATGATGAAACAAATAACGAAATGCTCGGAGAACTGACCGAGGGCATGAAAAAGGCGCAAGAAGAGAACAAGCTCAGAACAGGTAAAAAAAGGCGCAGCGCAGAAAACTACCTGATTTCGAAGCCGTCAAATAAAAAAGGTAAATGCCTGGACGGCTGGCTTGATAATGATATTAAGCCGAACAACGAACAGACGGGCGAAAAAGCCGTGCGCGACGGTGACCCGTCGGTTGACGTTATCGCATTGATGCGCGACAGAGAGGGACTGATACGCATAATTGCGGACAAGTCCGAAACGATCATTCCCGCCGACAGGCCGCCTTCAAGGGAGGAAGCTCTGCTTATCGCGCGGCAAAAACTCCGCCTTCCCGGCTTCTTCGGGAGGCGCTGGAAAATAGATGATACGATTGAGCAGCTTGAGGCCGAAACACAAAATGTTTTTTCCGCATGGCAGGATTCGGCACTGCTCAAAGAGGAGGTCGTTCTGCTTTTTGATGAAGACCTGAATGCAGACCTTGCCGGAGTGCAGCTGCATTATGATATAAAAACCGGATTAACATACGAAAAGGAGTGAAATGATGAAGGAAATCGAATTCAATCTGCTTGACGAAAAATGGATACTTGTTCGCAAAAGCGACTGCACCGTTGATGAGCTTTCACTGACGGATGCATTGCTCAAATCCCATGAGTATGTTGAGCTTGCGGGCGAACTGCCCACGCAGAACGTTTCGATTCTGCGGCTGATGCTCGCCGTTTTGCACACGGTCTTTTCAAGATACTCGCCGCAGGGCGAACCTTCGCCGTTGTACGATTCGGATGACGCCGCAGATCGTTGGAAAGAGCTTTGGAATGCCGGCCGCCTGCCGGAAAAACCGATCAGGGATTATCTTGCGTCCGTGCATGACAGATTTTGGCTGTTTCATCCCGAAAGGCCGTTTTATCAGACCGAAGCAGCAAAGATCGGAACAGAATACACTGCATCAAAGCTGAACGGCGCCGTTTCGGAAAGCGGAAACAAAATCAGGCTGTTCTGCGGCTGCACCGGCGTTCAAAAAAGCGAATTGAGCTATTCGGAAGCCGCAAGATGGCTGCTTCACATCAACAACTACGATGATGCCGCCGCGAAGCCTAAAGGGGATAATCTGCCTTCGCCGGGCGTGGGGTGGCTCGGAAAACTCGGCTTAATCACAATTCGGGGGAACAACCTGTTCGAAACGCTTGTGTATAATCTTATTTTACTCAACCACAGGCGCAATTTTTCGGAGGCTTGGGGGCCGGAATGCCCGGCGTGGGAGCCGGATGTTCCGAATACTGCGGAACGTGCTGAAATTCCAATGCCGGATAATCTCTCGGAGCTTTACACTCTTCAGTCCCGACGGTTGTGGCTTGATCGTGATAACAGCGGAAAGGTTGTCAGTTTCAGAGATCTGAGCGGAGACTTTTTTCCGGAGGAAGATGCCTTTATTGAACCGATGACTGTTTGGAACGGCAAAAAGGCGAAAAACGGAACGATGCATTACAACCCGAAAGTACACGACAACACAACGCAGATGTGGCGCGAGTTTCATCTTGCTTTTATGTTGAAAAAGGAAAAGCAGGGCGCAGACCCGGAGTTGTGCAATGGGTCGATTATTTAAGGGGTCACGGCTTTATTGACAGAACAAGAACTATAAGTTTTGAAACTTGCTCGGCTAAATATGATGCAAAGAAAGCCATGTATGAAGATATCTTTTTCGATTCGTTGACATTTCACACGGATCTTCTCACCGAAATCGGAGAACATTGGCGGGCAAAGATTACGAAAGAGATAGAAAAATGCAAGAAATCGGCCGAGGCACTGCGAGACCTTGCAAGGGATATAGAGCTTGCGGCAGGCTCGTCGAAGGATACGGTTCTGAAACGCGCCGTTGTCGAACGCGCCTGTGAACAGTACTATTACGAGATCGACTTACCCTTCCGAAACTGGCTGGAGGGGATCGATCCGAATTGGGGAGCAGATTCCGAGCAGGAGGAACAGGCGCTTCGCGAATGGCACGAAACAGCAAAACGAATCGCATTGCGCATCGGTCAAGAGCTTGTTGAATCGGCGGGCACGGCGGCAATTGTCGGCCGTGCGATAAAGGATAAAAAAAAGTATTATTCCGCTCCCGATGCCTATCGTTACTTTAAGGTCAAATTGAAGAAAATTTATCCAAGGAGGAGAACAATGACTGAAAAAGAAATAAGAATCACCGATTTTAGGAAGTTTATGTGGCAAAAGATCGAGCGGCTTAAGGATTTGCCCGAGAATAAGCTCCGAGCGGAGCTTGCCAAACTGCGGCACGGAATCGGACACGCCCCCGGGGAGATTCCCGCAATTTGGGGAGCATTCCTGACCGATCTTCCGGAGGAGTTTTATCGGAATGACGACGGGAACGCTTCGCCGGGGGAATGGGCGGTTTACACCGCATTGACCATGTTTGCGCTGCATCAGCAGGGGCATGATTTCGAGTCCGAATGGATGAATGAGGAGGGGCTGCAGTTCGGGGCTTCCGTGCGAAAGCTTGCGAAGAAGGACGAGGGCAAAGGCGAGGACGAGGATAAGTTGAAGCGCATACGCGCCAGATTCAACAAGATCGCAACGGCATCGGATCTGCGAGCTCAACCACCATCTGCGCGGCGTGATAAATCTTCTCAGCGGCAACGGTATAAAACTCGACTATGCGGATCTTGCCGTTGACCTGTATAATTACAGCTATGCGGAAGGAAGAACAAAAGTAAGGCTCAAATGGGGACAGGATTTCTGCCGCCAAATAAAAAATGATGAAAACTAATGTGGAAAGGAACCAAAACTATGAAAAACAGATGCTATCTTGATGTACACGTACTCCAAACCGTTCCGCCGAGCTGCGTCAACCGCGACGACACCGGCAGCCCCAAAACGGCGATCTACGGCGGCACGACCCGTGCGCGCGTTTCCTCACAGGCGTGGAAACATGCAATGCGCGAAATGTTCCGCGAAGAACTCATTGAACCGGATATGCTCGGGGCGAGAACAAAGAACGCTCTCAGCCTGGTTGAAAAGGAGATTCTGAAGCTGAACCACGATGCGAAAAAGGCTAAGGAACTTGCGAAAAAAAATGCTTGATGAATACGGCGGAGTGGATACAAACGATGATGATCAGACGCAAGCCTCTTCTTTATAGGCATGAAACAGGCGAAAGAACTTGCGAGATTGCAGTTTCCGAAGGCATGACTGATAATGAAAAGGAGAAGGCCTGCGAAGAAGCACTTCAGAAACATCTCTCAGTTGATGTCGCACTTTTCGGGAGAATGGTTGCCATAAAAAAAAGTAACAAAAAAAGAGAAAAAAAACAAAAAGAATTGAATTGCGATGCCTCCGCGCAGGTTGCGCACAGCATTTCAACCCACACCGTGCAGAACGAATACGATTATTTCACCGCCGTTGACGATCTTGCTCCGGAGGATAGTACCGGCGCGGGGCACCTCGGAACGGTGGAGTTCAACTCCTCAACGCTCTATCGCTATGCAACGGTCAACCTTGTTGAGCTTTCGAATGCCCTCGGGAAACAGGTCGCGGCGGAGACAGCGGCAAAATTTGTTGAAGCGTTTGTTCGCTCAATGCCCACGGGCAAACAGAACACCTTTGCAAACCGCACTCTCCCGAGCATGGTCTATGTCACAATTCGGCGCGATCAGCCCGTTAACCTTTGCGGCGCGTTTGAAAAGCCCGTTTCGGCAAAGAACGGCGGTTATTCGGAAGAGTCCGAAGAAGAGTTTGTTAAATACGCAAAGAAGGTTTACGGCAAGTATGCCTCCGCGCCCGATAGTGCATTTGCAGTCGGTGAAGCCGTCGGAAATCTTGAGGAATGCAAATGCATGAGCCTCGACAGACTGCTTGAGTCGGTTGCGGAGTGCGTTAAGGAATATCTCGGCGAGAGCGAGGGCATGTAATGGCTGTTTTGCTTCTTCGGCTTTCCGCTCCGCTGCAGGCGTGGGGAACCGAAAATTCAAAATTTGAGATCCGAAAAACGGGAAGGGAACCGTCAAAAAGCGGCATTGTGGGCTTGCTTGCAGCGGCACTCGGCATTCGGCGGAACGAGCCGGAAAAGCTCCGCGAGCTGAATGCGCTGCGAATCGGCGTCCGCATTGACCGCGCGGGAAAGCTCCTTCGGGATTATCAGACGGTGCAGGCAAAACCCCCTTACGTAACTTCCCGGTATTATCTTTCGGATGCTGTCTTCCTTGTCGGATTGGAGGGAGAACGGGAGCTTTTGAAGCGCATTGAATTCGCGTTGTCGCATCCGGTGTTTCCGCTGTTTTTGGGCAGGCGTTCCTGCCCTCCGACGCTGCCGATCGTTCTTGGCGACATTAAGGAGGACGGGCTGATTAAGGTGCTGCGGACGTATCCGACGCTTGACGATTCTTCACGGATGAAGTACAATATGACAGCGCACATATATGCGGATTATTCGGAAGATGATGAGCAGAATTCGGATGCGGACGAACCGAGAGTGATCGGACGTGAAGCGCGGCGTGACCTTGCGGTCTCGTTTGACCCGCGCTGCCGTAAACATACCTATCGCACTGTTGCGGCGTATGAATCCGTTAACAAGGCGGAGAAGGATACGGACGCAGCGGAGCATGACGCGTTTGCAGAATTGGAGGACGCAGATGTATCTTTCGAGAATCAAGCTTAACACACAGAAACGCGAAACAATGAAAGCACTTGTCAATCCGCAGCAGATTCACGGTGCGATTGAAGTTTTGAACGGAGAACCGTCCGAAGCTTCCGATGCCGCGGATGAAAAAAATCGTGCGCGCAGCCTTTGGCGCATAGACACGCTCGGCGGGGAGATGTATCTGCTCGTTTTGACGCAGGACAGGCCAAAGCTGTCCCGTGCGGCGGAGCAGCTGGGTTACGGCGGAATTAACGTTGAAACAAAATCATACGATCCCCTGCTTGCACGAATTGCGGAAGGCAGCCGCTGGAGGTTTCGCCTGACAGCCAATCCCACAAAGAGCATCAAGCGCGAAGACGATCCGCAGGCTCGCGGAAAGGTAACAGCCCTTATTTCGGTCGGACAGCAGGAGGAGTGGCTTGCTTCTCATGCGCAAAGTTACGGATTTGAACTCGCGCCCGATGAATTCCGTGTTGTTCATTCAAACAGGTATTCTTTCAAAAAAACGCGGAAAGAACAAGGAAGTAAGACTGCTTTCTGTAACTTTTGAAGGCATTTTGACAGTTACGGATGCAGCCCGCTTTCGGGAAACTTTGACTCAGGCCTCGGCAGGGGCAAGGCTTACGGAAACGGACTTATGACAGTTGTGGCATCGGGGAAGGCGTCAATGGCTGAAATCCCGGGGATGATCCGCCTTCCGTTCAGTCTCTGCCGCAGATTGGCGACAGAATGACCTTTCTTTACTTTGAGCACTGTAAATTGAGCCGTGCGGACAGCGCGATAACCGTTACGGATGAAAAAGGGATCATTCATGTTCCTGCCGCTGCAATTTCGGTGCTCATGCTCGGCCCGGGAACGGATGTGACTCACCGTGCAATGGAGCTTATCGGTGATGCAGGTGTGAGTGTAATCTGGGTCGGGGAACATGGTGTTCGGTACTACACCGGGGGCTGTGCTTTGACGGGAAGTTCACGTCTGCTTGTGAAACAGGCTGCTCTTGTGACGAACCAGCGGGGGCATCTCAACGTTGTTCGAAAGATGTACAGTCTGCGGTTCTCCGGAGAGGATGTGGCTCACCTGACTTTGCAGCAGCTGCGCGGGCGCGAGGGAAGCCGTATGCGTTCCGTTTATCGGCATTGGTCAAAGGAAACAGGCGTTCCATGGCATGGACGAGACTATGATCCGGAGGATTTTTCATCCGGAGACCCGGTAAATCAGGCATTGTCCGCAGGGAATGCCTGTCTGTACGGCCTTGCTCACGCCGTGATTTGCGCACTCGGCTGTTCCCCCGGCCTCGGCTTTGTGCATATCGGCCATTCGCTTTCATTCGTTTATGATATTGCTGATTTGTACAAGGCGGAAATCACGATTCCGATCGCATTTCGGCTTGCGGCAGAGTCTCCGGAGGATATCCCGTCCCAAACAAGGCGCAGTGTGCGTAATGCGCTTGCAGAAAGCCATATTTTGGAGCGAATGGTGAAGGATATCAAATACCTTCTTTCCGATGAATCCGATTTCAGCGAAGAAGACTGCAAGCCGCTCTATCTTTGGGATGACCGCAGCGGCAGTGCAGAATACGGTAAATCCTATCGGGAGGATTGACGTTGAAACAACGGGGCTTTCGCCCGAGAGGGACGGCATTATTGAAATCGGTGCACTGCTGATAAGAAACGGAGAAGAGGCAGAAGAATTTCAAACACTCGTCAAGCGGGATTCACCGCTGAGTGCGGATGTTGTCCGCCTTACGGGAATTACGGATGAAATGCTTGCAGCTGAAGGCATTCCTCTGAGCGAGGCAATCAACGGGCTTGTTGCATTCGTTGCGAACCGCCCGATTGTTTGCCATAATGCGGATTTTGACTGCGGGTTTCTGATTTCGGAGGCAAAACGCTGCGGCGTGAAGTTGTTTCGCAGTTCCTGCACAGATACTCTTGCCTTGGCGCGCAGGCGCGTGAACGGAGTTAAACAGTATTCGCTTGGGCATCTTTGCGAATATTTTGGGATTGATGCCGGCGAACGTCACCGTGCGCTTCCGGATTGCAAGCTGACATTCAGGCTGTTTGAGAAGTTAAATGAAATTTGAACTGCTCAGGAACAAAAAGGCTGATTCCTAAAGGATCTTTTTAGTGTTTTCCCCGCACCTGCGGGGGTGATCCCAAGTTGACCATGCGGTTACACCGTCACCGCCAGTTTTCCCCGCACCTGCGGGGGTGATCCCTGCTGCCCGAAAAGCCCCAGATGCAGGGGCTTGTTTTCCCCGCACCTGCGGGGGTGATCCCGCTGACCGTGCGAAATTGCCC
>ENA-OQEN01000097-OQEN01000097.1-human-gut-metagenome-genome-assembly--contig:-NODE-97-length-34852-cov-1.977624_pt1 | contig 34852 bp, 60 predicted proteins | sample MGYA00242791_ERZ504627 | MGnify/ENA primary metagenome ERZ504627 (study PRJEB26092, sample SAMD00036316) | human gut metagenome | host: Homo sapiens | study: EMG produced TPA metagenomics assembly of... | reverse complement strand
GTTCTGCAGTCTGGGATTCCTCCCGCACCTCTTCACTTTTCCCATCTCCCGGGATAAGGGGATGAAATAACAAAAGGATCCCCACTGCAATAATGACGATTGATAATACGTCTGCAATCCGTGACATCCGGATACGATGAAGGACCCGGCGCCACGCCGAGCCCTTCCCGTTTCTCTTATTCATTTCCGGGATCCTGGGATCCATTTACTTTTCCATCGTCAAGAAGGTCTTTTACTCCAACAAACCATTTCTGAATGGTATTTCTTAATAATTCTGTGGTCACGATCGCCTGCAACCATTTCGGCAAAAGACCTCTTGCCTGCTGGATCACCCATTCAAATTTCTGTTTCCCGGCGCCTGATTCATTGTACATATGCTCGGCCGTGAGAATCAGCTGATACACGTCAGCTCTGATCCCATCAACCCTTTCTGGCGGATGTACTGAACCGCAATCACGATTGTTACGATCAGAAGGATCGCAAGTACAATCAGCAATACCGGTACCGGAACCTGTTTTAAAATTTCTAATAACTCCATACTTATTCCTCCTTATAGAAAAGATCCTTCATCCGTGCATTTTTGGTACACGTTCTTAATGTTACGAATGGCGAAAACCGCCTTATTGTTCGGGAATTTCGGGTTTTCTATGCAATAATTCTCATAGTTCTGGACATCCTCGAGGATCTGATCAAAATGCTCTTTGCTGTGCTTTTCGCCGTGCAGGATCTCATCATTAAATCGCAAGATCCTATAACGCCATGTATAGGCCATGCCTTGGTCGGATGAGCATTGCAATTTGTCTATCTTTTTGTCCAGATTACTAATCAGCTCATTTAGATTTTCCCGGATATCGATACTCTGCTGATGCCATACCGGATACTGCTTTGCCTGATCAATAACCTCCTGGATCCGGTCATTTTTTTCCTTTTCATCAAGTGCCTTTTTCGATATATAAGATGTTACTTTTTTGTATACCATCACCAGAAAAACAATTGCCGAAATGACAATTACTGCCTGTCCAACAGTGATATCCCCGAAAGACTGTATAAAATGTTCTATCATCACTCTTTCTCCTGTCAGGGTTTGCATGTTCCGGTTGATATTTTGCTCGGTTCTGCTCTTATTGGGTTCATAGTTCACACCTCTTTCCAACAAAAAAGACCGGTTTCCCGATCTTTTGCGCTGGATAACGAGAGCCGGAGGCTCTTTAATCCATATTTTTCAGTTCTTCATATTTTGACAAGGCTTCTTGTGCAAGCCGGTCCTCCTCGATTTCATCTTGTGCCTTTTCTTCTGAAAACCCACATACATTTTTCATGTGGCAATTTCATATGCCTGCCTTTTCACAATCTTTGATAAGCGGTATATGATTTCTTCCTGTTTCTCGACCATATCCATATATGTATCAAGCACCTCAAGAAATCCTTGATCTGTGATCTGCATTTGGTTTCCCTCCAATTTTTATTGTATAATGTGGTTTTTCTTCTCCAAAGAACCAATACCGCAAATAATCATCCAGAACAATAGCCGGTGCCGATATAAAAAACCAAAGCACCGTAAACGGCAGGCAGATCTGCCCAAGAATGTTAAATGGAATATTGCTGTAATCCCATATGGCAAGTCCGTAATGGATATTCAAGATCAATCCGCTTATGAATTCTACCGCCGTAATAATCAAGCTGCAGATCAGCATCTGGAACCATATCGTGGACTTCCATGTGAAAATCTCATTAAGAAGGCCACAAAGGACAAAGCATATGCCTCCGACAACGGCCATGGTCCAATGGCTCCTGCCTCGGCAGACAAGCTCAATGATCACATAGATAGCACCGCCAACAAGAAAAAGGAAGAGGTATTTAAAAAATGTCTTTAAAACCGTCTTCATCTTATTTCACCATCATTTCCTTGTAGTCCTTGTACACCTCGGAGCAATATTCTTCTGGTATTTCGGCGCCATACTGCACAGCGTCCATTTCCGATGCTTTATTGCAAGCCTCCAGCCATGTAAACGCACTGTTGCAGTATGTTGTGTGATAAGACACCCATGCCATAGCCTTTTCGATGATCTTCTTCATATCTTCTGCGGAATAATATTTGCAGGGCGTCTGATCGTTATGGTATTCAAGCTGCTCTGCTCCGGAGGCGAGCTGTGCCTGTTTTCCAAAGAGATTAATCTGATCATTCTGTGTAAGGCTGAAATGCTCAGTTCCAACGCTAAGTTCGACATCCACTCCAGATGTAATAACCCGTTCGCACGTTGCGGATAATACCACTCTGGTAGCTGCGCGGTAATTCTCTTTTGAATACGCATCTGCAATCCCGCCTTCCTCGCTGGTTTCAAGTTTATCAAACCAGAAGTCAATGTCCGCTTCTATTTCCTCCTTGGACGCCACATCTGCAGATGACAGCTTGAAATAGATTTCATCCGCCTCAACCCCTGCCGGTCCCTCTTCTGTTTCCGGCAGCTCCTGTTCATTTCTTCGGATCCAGACATCCACGGATCCATCCGGCAGAGTTACATATGTGATTTTCCCCTGCGTTGCAGGACTGTTTGTTTTATGCATACATCTTCCTCACTTTCTTATAATATTTTTCAGTTTCATAAGGTTGCCCTTTCTCATATCTGCTGACCATTCGTTTTGCAATATTTATGATTTCTTTCCAATGCTCTTTGGACTGAAACTTATGCGAGTCGCTGTTCTTTATCCATCCATTATACGCAAGCAGTGACATTGCCTTATGCTTTGTTACCACTGTTTTTGAGCTATAAGCTTTATGAACAGATAAAATTTCCGTCTTGCCCTCAAAAAATGGAGTCTCTCACTGTAACAATGACCTTTTTCAACCGTTTCTTTACCTTTCCATACTCACGATAAAACGCCTCGCAACCACGAAAAACGAACCCCATAAAATCGAGGTTTCTGCCTTTGGTTTTCCCGGAAGAGTCCTTGTAACTCACAAGGAATTTCTCCCATGTTGGCTTGATCTCAAGACCGAGAAACTTTCTTGTAAACTCGATAATCAGCTTCATTGCCTGATGCAAATGTTTCTTGTTCCCTCCGAACACAACAATATCGTCGGCATAAATCATTGCATGCGATACAAGGCGGGTTCGCTTCTCTTTTCCGCGGCGTACAGTTGTTATGGCGAGCTGTTCGTAAATGTAATGGTACAGATACGACATATAATAGTTATTCAAGTCTTTTGACAGAGGGGAGCCGATCAGGATGCCCTTTCCGCAAAGTTCCTTCCGTCCAAGCTGCTGATTTGCGCAGTCGTACAAATATATGATCGAGTCGAGCAAATACAGTAATTCCCCTGATTTTCGGAGATCTCTGTGGAGAAGTTCCTTCAGCCGATCGTGTGGTATGCTCGGATAACATTTTCTGACATCTGCTTTCGCACAGAACTTTGTGCCTTCGGGATCTCTCGATATCCATTTTTTTATATACTTTTTCCCGTAAGATTGCCCCTTCCCTTTTATCGACGAAACCTGAAATTCGCCTATTTTCGCATCAAACATTTCCTGACAGGCATCCCGCGCTATCACTTCGTAAAGCTGAAATATGAGCTTTTCAAGTCCGAGTTCCCGCCGTTTACCACTGATTCCATCCACAATTTCCCGATATGTAACAATAGCTTCATTCGGTGTCACAGATATTACATGTTCAACAACGGTCCTGCTTTTTAAGTTTTCAGAGATACTGCCGGCTATTTTTTCAATAGTATCAGTTGTATATTCCGGAGATGAGTCAATATTCTTCCTTGATTTTGTATTGCTGATTCCATTGTAATAAGCAAAGAGTTTAGCAACATTGCTTTTGTCCAAACGCTCATACAGGAAAGGCGTTATGCAGTTCTTGACAAAATCGATATTCGATATGTCTTTTCTCTTACAATAAGTTTTCAAAAAAATCCAGTCCTCTTTCTTTCTGTATTCAAAGGCTTTCGGTTTTACTACTAACCCCACATGCGCCCACTTCCGCCGCATGGCCGGACGCCGGTTTTACCCGGCGCCCGATGCTGGTGCAAGAAATTTCGGGCATTCCGCCCAAGTCGAAAATCGAGCCACCTCAATGGGCGGCGAAACACACTGCAAAACACCATATCAGAAATACGGGCGGCGTAGTTCCAGTTCGCGTTGGAGAGGGCGTTGTTCAGGTTCGCGTAGAACCGGCCCGCGTTAGCCCCGTTGTTCAGGTTGCCGCCGGAAAGCCTAGCCAATAGCAGTGTGAGTCCTTATTCTATATGTAGTTATGAGGGGAGATCCCCTCTTGCTTCGCAATTCACCCCCAACGGCACGCCTACGCTGCGCTCTGGGCGCACCGTCCAGAAGCAGAAAGACGGGCGGCGCAGAACCAGTACGCGTTGGAGAGGGCGTTGCTCAGGTTCGCGCAGAACCGGCCCGCGTTAGCCCCGCCGTACAGGCTGCCGCCGGAAAGCCACTCTCTCGTTGCATCGGAAGTTTCGTCAAGATCATCGGTGTACTGCCCGTCCGCATATCCTGTTGAACTTGACGCATTTACTTCCACGCCATGCCGGACGCACGGATTTTCCGGATCGTATCCGAGTTTGCTGATATACTTCCATGAAGCCTCCGTATTAGCAACGGCGTACCCAACCGCCTCGTAATCCTCCGTGACAGACGTAGCCAGCTTCGTGCAGTCATAGCAAATCTGAGGAGTCATCACATGATCTGTAATCTTCATGATCACGTTGCTGATAACTTCATAAAATCCAAGGAACATTTCTACACCGAACAGGATATACGGATATTTACCGTTTGTGTTGCTGACAGGTGATCCGCATGAGCCAAGAACGGCGTCGCACGTTCGTTCTCCATGGCATGGTTGAAATGTACGTCTTCGCCTCAACACTATCGTTGATCATAGATGATGCTGTTGAGAATGTGGTTCCTCCGTTATCAACATAGATAGCGCTGTTCGACTCATCGTATTCCTCGATCGCTGTGATCAGAACACGGTTTGCTTTTGCATGCATACCCGAGTTTCCTCTATCTATGTTCGGAGTCCCTTCAGTCGTAAGAGACGTAGGATTTCCAATAGAAACCGCGGATCCAATGACAAAATACGCTGCCTGCGACTTTGATACGATAATCCGTTCCACTCCTGACTCCTGCACCGTAGCTGCGTACTGTGCGGAATAGCCTGTACATCCATACATGATAGACTGGGTATGTCTTGTTGCAAAAGCCACCATGAACAAATTGTCCAGATGCGCTTTATCCTGTGCAGTGGTCCCGCAATACTGGTTCCCCTTCTTCCGGAAGCGAGTGATCATGTTGTTATGACTCTGATTGTGATTTACTGTTTTCCACTTACAGAATGCGGTATGCCGGACTCATCATCCCATGCCATATACTTCGCAATAGGAACAAAAGGTCTTACTGTTCCGTCCGGCCGGATAGCTGCCGCTTCCGGGAAGGATCCAGGATGATTTTCATCCGAAAGAATAATATTCTCTCCGTTCGCAGTCACTTCCATTTCAATCCACTGCGTAAGGAAAAGAATATAAACATCCTTATCTTCATCTTCCCGGGAGAATTCATTGTCAATTCCCTTGATGTACTCCACAACAAATTCTCCATCCGTGTCAACATGCCCATTTACTTCCAGTCCATAGAATACGCTTTCTCCTTCAAAATCATTTATTCCGCGCACCGAATCTGTAGACGGAGTGGCCACTTTCCCAACAGCGTCATAAAGCCTCGTTCCTGTTGATGCAGGGCTTACGCCATATGCATCGAAATGCACACCGTACCGCTTACCGGTCCTCCTAAGATTGAGCAGGAACAACGCCTGTTCATTTTTTGATTTGGCAAAAACACTTACCGCATCACGCATAGCCACGTCATTCTTAATGAGCTGCCCGAACATGGCATTCATGAGATCCGCATGTACCGGATCCGTCGTTTCGAGCATGCGAAGCTGCTCATTAAATCTGGCGCCAGATATATCAAAATTCGCCATAATCTACCTCCATATGATAATATTTATCTCAAAAAGTGTTTAACATGTTGCAAAATATCGAAATGCGTTAGAAAGTATCATCGCACTCAAACACAACTTCCATGTCTGCATCCTTGCCTTTTTTCATGAACGCTTTCATGGCCACCATATCTCCATCAGCATCGTAAATGCCAATTTCGGAAATGTATGTGTTTGCCAGCTCTGTTTCCTCCAGGGTGCATTTATACCGGATACAGGTATCAGAGATCACTTCATACCCATCCACTTCTTTCCTGAACGCTTCATTGTGCAATGCGTTCTGATCCGGGGAATGCGGAACAATCTCATCGGATCCATTCACCCCGCCGGTACCAAATGCCATGCCTACGATCTTGCTGAGCGGTGCTATGCCAGCTCTCGCCTCTAACATTTTTTTCTTTGCCTTTGTTGTAACTGTCGTTCCTGCCATTACAGGTCCTCCCTTCCTGAATTGAAATCATTTGCTCCATCAAAAGCGCACGCTCCGTTAAAGAGAATCGCTTTTGACGGTATATATATCGCAATGCCAAAATCTTCGTCGATCTCAGCATTTATGCGATGCGTGATTGATGTTACCTTCGGTGGAGACTCCTGCGAAAATGTCTCTTCCCCATCAAACGATAGTCTCCATCAAAAGTAATTACATAGTCGGGCCACAAAAAGGATGCCCTGTGGACATCCCTAACATTGCATGTGTTCTCATTTTTTATTTCAGCGGCAGCAAGCTCCGCATGCCCGAATAACACCTCTTCTGCATTGAAAGAATCAAAATTGTATGCGACCCTCCCGAATTCCGGAGGTCTCGCTGCATTTAGAAGCGCCTCTCCATCAAAAAGGTATCTTCCGTCAAAAGATGCTCCCCACCATGTGATTGGGATCCGATGAACTATTTTCATCAAAAGATCGCCGTATTCGCTTATTTTTGTAACTCGGTGCGATACCCGAAGATTTTCAATTTTGATAATATTCGGGATGCTAAACGGAACTGCCATATAGAAATATGGAGGTTGCCGAGCATTGAAATAAATGCTACCATCAAAAGGATATTCTCCATCCCACGTAGCACCCCACCATGTGATTGGCATTCGTACCGTCATGCGATTAAACAGGATGTTCTCGACCAGAACAAAGACTGCAAGGCGAACATGCAGCTCATACGACGTATGCGATTGCTTTGCGTCGTTGATCTTGTCAATGCCTTTTTGCAGACTAAATTCCCCTTCGCCTTCGAGGTAAACAATAAAAGTGTTTGGGTGAGATATCTTGTTGTCAGGTTCATGGATATCCACAACCTTTACATCGCATCCGAGGATACTGTTTACCATCTTTTCCAATCGCCATGGGGTTATAGGTGCTTTTGTGTCTCTTCTGTCTAAGATAAGCTTTCGTCGCTCTTCCGGGCTAAGGTTCTCCCTGATCGGGAGCCCGAACTTCTCTTCATGATATCGGAGCCCCATGTTGCTGTTCCGGAAACGCCTGATACGGCAGTTCATCCTCAATGATCCGGCGGGCCTCGTCCATCTCCACTCCCATAACCTGGAATATCCACTTCCCAACATAGGATCTGTCATAAAATCCATTGCCGGTAATGTATCCCATCATTCTTTTTGCCGCTTCAGATGTGGGAAAGTTTTCAATATTCATCGCATTCCCTCCCCTTAACTAAAATCAACCTGATCTGTTGCCGCATATTCATCATTAGAAAGCAGGATGTTTTCCTCTGCCCCATTCATTAAAAATGTGTCGAAATCGGATACTCCCGGTATATCCGTGATAAGAGGACGGACCTGATTGTAAACAAGAACGCCTTCTGCTTTCGCTTCCGAATATTCCTGCATTACAAGTTCTTTGAACTGACTCACGATTGTCGGTATATCGGTAGTATCGTCATATACAAGTCCCGTACAAACATAAGAAATTTTCTTTGTGGCCGCAGCTACGACGGTCAGCTTTGCACATGCGGTAGGAAGAAGCCTTCGTGACCTATCGTCCGGAGACACAATGTGATCATAAACCGCCTTTGTCAGCCGTTCATTTGCCGGCTCACCATTTGAGTCTACGATTATCAGCTTTACAGTGCCCGGACCATCCCCATGTTGCACGACAATACAGTCGCCAACGCCAACTACCTCTTTTGCCCAGCGGATATAGTCCGCATCGTTTCCGACAAATGTTGCTCCGTCTCTGAAGTTTTCCTCTTCGATACGTTCCAGAAGATCTTCATCACTTTCCACATCCGTTCCGCCAGTAATGTCATCCGGATTGTTTACGGTGGACAGCCCCTTTATACTTGTCAAGGCGAACACAACCGTATTCTTTTTTGTATTCGACTCTCTGCCTGCTTCAACGGCCGTAACCTCAACAGTCACGCTGCCAGACTCCGGTATAATAGCCATTGAGTCAGCAGCATATTCAAGGGCCGGCGTTGAGTCGGTTGCTTCTGTGCAGAAGATTGCCCCGTCTGGAATAACAGTGCCCGGATCGCCAGTAACCGTTACCGATCCACTGGCATATCCTGCCGGCCTGCGCTCTATGCCTGCCGCCGCCGCGTGCAAATCAAGCCAATCCCCCCATGCATATTGCGGATACATTAACATCAAGGTGCGCACGAGATGAAACTGGATCAATTCTGATTTTTCTATTGCTGTTGGCATCGTAAAATCATACGGGAATCCTCCGGGCATATCGTCAATCCCATCCGGAAGCGCATCCATCATGCGCTGCTGTATTTCTTCCGGCTCAGCTCCATCGACAAATTCCGGCGGAGTAAATTCATAACTCACACTTCTCACCTCCCATCATCATATCGAAACTTTGAATTCATCAGTATCCACTCCCTTTACAGTAAACGAGACGCTTACCGCTTCTCCAGACCACGAAACTCAAAGTTTCTTACATATTCGGTCCTCGGATTCACCAGTAACGCCTCTGATATTGTTCTTTCTATTGCGACTCAACTGCCTTTTCACTGTCCTCTGCCAGAGCTTCGTCCAGTTCGGTGCCAATTTCGTCCTGATAAGCTGCACAAGCATATCGCTGTGTGAGGGCCATTTTACAACACCATACTTTATAGCCTTCCACGCCGTCGCACTGCTCCATTTGGCCCTTCCCATTCAAGACGAAGTCCTGTTTTTCAACGTCCCACGCAACTGTATAGTGGTAATCCCTGTCCAACTGATCTCCGTCATCGATAAATTCAGGGGACTCTTCCACAGGAAATAACGTGTTCTCTTCGTCCATATTCCCACCCCCTACTGATCACATCGATAACCACTGCTTCATTCTGCACCCACGCAACAAGAACGTGGTTCCCGGGAGACAGCCCCGGAACCGGTATAGAATGCGAATGCGATCCATCGCCGTATTCGTGCCCGCCGTGACTACCTCCGGAAGTCCCGAGGGATATGCCTGTCACATGCCGGCACACCGTATAATCGCCTTGCGGTATTTTTACCGGAAAAGTATTTGTAACCAGCCCGTAGTCAGACTCTATCTTTCCAAAGTCGAGAACAAGTGGCTGTCTGACATGCTTTTTATCCTTTTGTGAAGCGTCCTTGCCAGTTTGTTCGTTCCGGCATGTGCATCAAACGCCATCTTCATCCCTCCTTAATCAAATGTGCCGTTATCCACCCATCCATACACATTGCTTGAACTGTCAACGTGTATCAGATGCCATGGATGTGCTTTTCCTGATCCATTCTTGATCGTTATTTTTGCCCGTCCAGCTCTTGCGTTGTATCCGCGGGATCCCGCATAAGAACTGACGTAGTGGGTTCCTCCGTGGTAATTCACGATATCGCCCACATTGTAAGACTTTTTCTGAACCGTCTGTTGTGCTTTCTTTTCATATTCTTTGAACGGAACATGAAGATCCAGTGTCATGCTGCGGCTATCCACATCATGCCTTATACCGATAACATAGTAATAGGCATTCATGGTCCCAACCGTTACATGGACCAGATCCCCTTTCCTCACCCATGGGATGTCCGGCGCTTTCACAGTCATTTCTTCCTGGATCTCTCCATCTTCATCGAGAATTGTCTGCGCCGATGTTTTCGCATCCTCAAGGCTCTCATCAGTGCCTCTGCGAACAATTTTCTGGCGAACGCCATATTTTGTGTTGCCATTTAACACAGCCTCGACCGAGCTTTTCCCATCATCATCTTCCTGCCCAATCACCTTTACACGGGTGATCATCCCGGCAGTGCTTCTCTTATGCGTGGCCGTGACCATTTCAGCCGCAAAATGATAGACCGTCTTGTTGTTCGCATAGGGGACAACATACGCTTTGCCCTTCCTGTCCTGCACGACGCATTTTACGCCACCCTTTTTATAAGCGTCATCCAGAATTTCCGTAATGACGTTTGCAAGGTCCTGCGATTTGAAAGTCAGCTTTGCGTGCGTCTCATTCGGCCCTTCATAGGATCCAAGGGGAATCTCCCAATCATCAAAGATCTTCGTTACAGCAGATTTTGTACCGGTACCGGCGGGATAGTATATATTGTCCTGGCTTTCCTGCAGATTATATAAATTGTCATAGCATTTGCCGTCAAACTTATATGAATCCGAAGAATACGATGGCTTCCAGTCTATAATGTTTCCCCTTGCCACTTCGTCGTCGGTGACTCCGTCAGAAGCGAATATCCCGACTAAGCACCCAGCTCTGCTATATCCGAAAACACTTCCTTTGATGACTTTTCGTTTTTTGTTGTAAATGAAATTCGGGTGGAGAGTTCGTCTTCACCTTGCTCCCACCCGAGATTTTCTACATAATCTTTTATATTGTATTGGTTTCCCTTTTCGTCCATAATAACGAAGCGGTATTGCACTTTAGATAGATCTATCATTATACCGCCCCCTTCCTAATTCGGGATAACCAACACGGTCCCCGGGTAAATCCAGTGTCCATTATCGCTACTTGATCTCCCGTATCTTCTCGCAGTGGATTCTATCGTTGACTTGTTCGCACTATATATTTTTGTCCAAGTGGATCCGGAGCGCCATAGAACTTCCTTGCGATCGACCATAGATTGTCGCCTGATTTCACGGTATAGCTGCCCTTGTTTTTGGGAGCTGCGGCCGCAGGCCTTGTCACCGTCTTCTTAACGAACTTTACAATCTTGAGTTCGTCCGTTGTATAAACCTTCAGGGACCGGTACTGCACAAACTCCAGCGAATACTTCTTGTTTCCGTAACCGCCATAATCTGTACATTCAAAATCACTGATAGTAACATCAATATTGATGTTGGTTTCAGTAACCATCAACCGTAGCACGGTCCCTTTTCCTGCCAGTTTTTCAGAATTTTTTCGCATTCTGCCGGCTTAATCCATTGTTTCACAATGGACTCGTTTTTTTTCGCCTCTCCGAAAAAATCCCCTCGAACGAAATCTCTGTAAGCTTCATTCCTTTGGGGATTTTCACCTCTCCATAAGACAGGATATCGTAGGACTGATAATTCGTCCGATTTCTTCCGCTTACCTCCTCAGGGAGGCTCGGAAAGATAAATTTACTCTTACCGTTTTCAACTTCAGTTAAACTAACATCCATAAAGCGCCTCCCTTAACTACTTACCGGCATATTTGAAAAGACCTCGCCAAGGCGGTCAGCAAGCTCGCCTCCGAGATCGTCTGCCAGCTCTTTCATATGTGTCTTAATGATTTGAAGGATATCATCTTCCCTTTGACTTGTTGATGAGATCACGAACTGCGGATTTACAGTAACGCTAAGGCTAACCTCTTTCGTGTCCGTATTTTTCTCGCTGTCAATGACAGTTGAAATATCGGAAGTGCCTCTGTCGCTTTCTGATATCGGCTCTGCGGGTATTTCTGTGTTCTCCCATATATTTTTATTGGAAGACGCCCCCGAACCGATAAAGCCGCCATCAGCATGCTTTCCAACTCCAAGCATTTCTCCGGCCTGTGCCCACAGTTCCAAACCTCTTTGTCTTCTCTTGCTTCCGAGCGGGATGATCACCTCTGGTCCGTCCTCGCCCCACCATGTAAGCTCCGGGCCATAAGCAAAGCCGCCGTTTGCATTGGATGATATGCTTCCGCTCACCGTGGCCGTTCCACTTCCGCCGCCGCTGAAACTGATTGTCGCAGATGGGTTCGCAAGCTTATAATTAACAGTGATCGTTACCGTGGTCGTGGTAGTAAACCCTGCGGCAAATGCGCTGTTGATCGCAGCCCCGACCGACGAATATAAGCTCGTGATCGATCCTTGAATTGTTCCCATGGTTGCGGTAATTGCATTTGAGATGCCGGTTCCAACAGCGGTTGTGACGCCGGAATAATCCAAGCCATCAATCGATGACGTTATACTGCTCTGCAAAGCGGCGGTAAAACCACTCATATCGATACCTTCAGTCGATGACAGGCCGTTCATCAATAGACGTATTGATCATCTGTGCGCTTTCTGAAAGGTCTATTCCTTCGAGCGCAGCAGTTAATGAGTTCTGGATCCCCTCCTGCAGTCCGGCGCCTGATTCAGACATATCTACCGATGCCAAAGCCTCTCCAAGCTTCTGGTTCATCATCCACCAACCTCTGTAAGGTCAATATTTTCCAAAGAGGCCGTCAGTGAGCTCTGTAACCCTTCCTGAAGCCCTGCATTAGACTCAGCCATATCCACGGAGGACATAGCTTCTCCGAGTTTCTGATTCATAAGAACCCCTGCATCCGTAAGATCGACATTCTCCACCGACGCCATAAGGGATGATTGTAATCCCTCCTGAAGCCCCGTAGCTGATTCAGACATATCGGTTGAGCCTAACGACTCTCCAAGCTTTTGCGTCATGGCGGACCCTGCGTCTGTGAAATCCGCATTCTCTATCCCGTTCTTCACCATGTTGTTAACGCTCTCGCTCATATCGATGCCGCTTCCTTCAAGCGCAGATGTCATCTGATCCGGCATAGAGGCCGCAACCTGACTCATCATTTCGGTGATGGCTGCCTGTGTCTCTGCCGAAAGTCCATCCAGATCAAGCCACTCTGTTGCCGTGGCCAAATCCCAGTTTTCCACATCTACACCGTTTGACATCGCATTATGCATTGCAGTTCCGAGCCGTTCCGCAACGGATCCTTCAAGATCCGGAAGTATCCCATCCAATTCGCTACCGAATGCATCTGCAATCGACTGCAGTTCAAAACTTTCAACTCTGACAGACAGATCCGTGATCTTTGCCTGATACCCTTCGGTGAGCGCCTGCAATTGTTCATCAAACTGTTCCTGAGAAATCGCTCCATTCTGAAGCTGGAGATTTAGGTTTGTCAGCGAAACCTGCAAAGCCTCATCATATTGTGATGCCGCTTCCTCACGTTTGCCTGAATTTCAGATACCAAAGAAGCGAAAGAGTCAGCGTCCAGCGATGCTCCGGAGTATTTAATTTTTAAGCTCTGGAAACTCGCTTCCGTTTCCGCCTGGCTGATCTGGTTCGTGATGTCGCAATCTGGTTCTGCAAATTCGTGATTTCTGCCTGCTCATCAAGCGTGATCACTCCATCTTCCAGCGCTACATTGACCTTTGCTTTCAGATCGCCGCCAAGAGTCTCAATCTTAGACTGCAGATCCGAATACATCTGATTTAGCCTGTTGTCATATCAGTTTCATTTCCCGGCTCAACCAGAAGATCTATAGCCGCTGTCGCCTCATAGTGCTTGTCTTCGAGGTACTGCTTCGAGCTTTCGATCATGGAATCAACAGCCGAAATATATTCCGATAATATCGCCTTCATCAAGCTTCATGCCGAGCGATGCCTTCCAGTTCAACTTGTCCATCGTCTGGAACGAACTTTGCAGAGTAGCAAGAGAACTGTCTGCGGTCTCTGCTGCTGCGGAGAATTTGTTCAGCGCCTCTGCCTGATCCGCAAACGCGATCTGTTTCGCAGCTTCCTGGATTTCCTGCATAGACAGCTTTATATCCCCGAAGCTATCCCGGATCTTATTCGATGTCGCTTCCTGCATCATGGCGCCGAACTGCTCTGCAGATACATTCGTATCGTCAAAAGCTTCTTTCAGTTCTTGACTGTCAAATTTTGCACCTTCTAGGGCATATCTGCTTTTCTGCTCCAGATTTTCCGCCGCTGCCGCAGCTTCCTCGTAATCCTCTTTTACCTTGTCTCCGGCAAACCAACCAGCAAGTCCTCCGATACCAGCTCCGATCAAAGCTCCAACCGCAGTTCCGAGAACCGGAACTACCGATCCTATCGCTGCTCCGGCCGCAGCTCCAGCCGCTACGCTCCAACCTTCAACCCAGCAGACGTGCCCTGCGCCTTGGCAGCTTCCTTGTTTCCGGATTTGTAGGAATTGTACGCATCGAAGGCATCCATACCGCCGCTTATCAGCGTTGCACCTCCAACAATGCCCCCGGCAGTCGCTCCAGCTCCGGCTGCAATTAGTCCGGCCCCACTTGTAGCTCCGGATCCAAGTTGCAGACCTATCATGCCCGCAGACGCTCCTAATCCTTTTAATCCAGTCCCTTTAGCAGCGCTGCCAATGATGTCTTTGCCGCCAAAAATAGTTTTTCCGGCTTTAAATATGCTTCCGCCGGCAGAAATAAGAGGACCTCCTATCTTTGCGATTGCCACAGCGGATAAAAGTGATGTAAGGTCAGGTGCCTGACCTCCCGGCAATAACTTTCCTGCGCTTGAGAAAGCTCCGGTAATGAGCGTTCCAAGCGTAGAAGTCAGGCTTACTCCGCTCATTCCCTCAGATAACCCCTCTGCAAACTGTCTTCCGATACTTGTTCCCTCATCAACCACGATGATACGTCGATTCCGAGAAGCGCCATGATTCCTGCCGAAATCCCGCTTCCAATCCCAGTTCCTATATCTCTTGCAAATCCAGCAAATTTTGCCTTTCCGGACCCGTTCCACCAGTCAGAAAACGGTTCTGCCACCAATTCATCCCATGCAATACCAATTTTCCCGAACAAATCCGCATTCTGCCATTCATCTGTTGCCGTAAATTCATCTATCTTCGCTTTTGTTTTCTCAACAAAACGATCAAATGAGTTCATCGCCGTAAGAAGGGCATTTTCAACATCCGGAACCTTATTTGTAAGCCAGTCAAGGGCTTCAATCAGATAAGGCTTAAATTTCTCTCCGAGTGATAGCTTCATCGAGTCAAGCGATCCCGTGAACAGCTCAAATTTTCCGGCCAGATTATCCATCATGATATCTGCCATTTCCTCCGCTGCTCCGGAGCTGTTATTGATCTGATCTGTAAGGCTTGCGAAATCCTGCTCGGATGCATTTACGATAGCAAGAAGACCGCTCATGCCTTCCTGTCCGGCCAGCATCGCAGCGTACTGGGCTCTCTCCGCCTCAGATAATGCGCTGAATTTCGATCTTAATTCCTGAAGGGTCTGTGATAATGGCTTAACTGATCCATCAGCATTTGTTATGCTGATACCGAGGTCGTTGATTGCATCCTCAGCCTGACCAACAGGATGGGTAAGATTGGTGAGCAGGCTTCTCAAACTGGTGCCCGCTTGCGATGCTTTAATACCATTGTTCGCCATAAGACCGATCGCTACCGCTGTGTCCTCTATGCTGTACCCAAGGGCTCCGGCAACCGGTGCAACGTATTTGAACGTGTCGCCCATTTTTGCGACATCGGTATTCGTTGCATTAGCAGCCATAGCCATAACATCAGCAAACCGTCCGCTGTCCTTCGCCGCCATTCCAAATGCCGTCAATGCGTCCGTTACAATATCGGACGTAGTTCCAAGATCTTCTCCAGATGCGGCCGCCAGGGACATAAGACCTTCGATACCGTCCATCATCTCTTTTGCGTCCCAGCCTGCCTGAGCCATGTACTTAAAAGCTTCTGCCGATTCAGAAGCAGTAAACTTCGTGACAGCTCCCATCTGATTCGCCTTTTCAGTCAACTGAGCAAATTCCTCGCTTGTAGCGCCTGATATTGCCTTGACTTCTGACATTGCAGCTTCAAAATCCGCATATGTCTTAATCGTATCCGCAATACCGGCGCCGGCAGATATCGTGACTCCGGCCGCCACAAGCGGGCTTTGCAGTAACCCGAACACCCTCCTGACGGGGGATGTCACGAGGTCTACCGCTTTAAGCGTAACCTTCCACGCTTTTGAGGTCAGGCTTTTCACATAGGTTATTGCTTGCTTCACAGTCGGTGTAATCCGATCCTTCGCTTCAAGAAGAATCTGATACTTCTCTTTGAGCATCGCAAGAAGTGATTTCTTCGTCTGATTTACAGACTTCTCAAAACCAGACGCCTTTTTAGAAGCCGCATCAAAACCACCCCCGACCGATTTCTCAAACCCGGAGACGCTCTTAGAGGCATTTTCAAAACCTTTCGCAGCTTTATTTGCGCTGTTCACAGTATTTTCCATACTCTTCTGCGCCTTTTTCGCCGCAGAGTCAAGGCCTTCCATCTTCTCTGATATACTATCGACAACCTGACCAGTGTTGTCTTTAGTCTCTATGGGGATCTCGATCTTAATAACCTTAGTCGCCACCCGCTCTTCCTCCTTTCTCGTCATCTTCAAGACGTATTCTCATTGATGCGAACATGAACGCCCGCACTCCAGCAGGCTTTGCATAAACTTCATCCGGCGTTATGCCGAGCCGCTGAAATATTTGATGCAAGAGGGTAGTTTTTCCTCCTGCCCGGATCAGTTTTTTGCTGTTTCCTCCATCTTGTTTTCAACTTCTTCGAGGTTTTCAGAATCGAACCCACTCAGTTTATTGATTTCGTCAATAACCCTGTCTTTTTCTCCTCCAAGAAGCACTGATTCGATAACGTCAAGGGCTGTAACTACAAGAACGCCCTGTTTTCTGAGGCCTTCCCACACCTGCTGATTATCCCAGAGCTTTGTGCGGTCCTCTTCGACCGTTGCGTGGTAGATCAGCGAAGAACGGAACTTTGCATTGTCTGTTTCTTCTGCAAACTTGATGCCGATCTGCTTGTTCCTCACGTACTTCGTATACTTCTTGCGGCATTTGTTCGCCTCTTCTTCTCCGAGCGCATGAACCCGGAAGGAGAAATACAGCTTTCCATCACGAACGATGTCAATCTGCCGGAGCTCATCGTTTTTATAAGCGGCCGCCGCCAGCATACCGGCAATAAATCGCTTTCAACCGTTAAAAGCTGCCCCTGTGTTTCCTTTTCAGAAAATTCTTCCTCGCGAACTTCCTGCGTATTTTCCATCTTTCCTGCTGTTTTTGCTAAATTTGCCATTCCATATCCTCCTTAAAATGTCGAAGGGCAGCTCCATGGCCGCCCTCCGATAAAATATCCGACTTAAATTGTGAGTTCCTTCTGAAGATCCGGTTTTCCGTTGACGAAGAAGTTCCAATTACGCTTAATGACATCTCCATTCGCTACATTCTGAAGATCGATGTCTCCAGACGGGATACACTCTCTGTATACAACACGCTCTTCGGAGCCATTAAGTCCAAGAAGGACTCCCTGGAACACAAACTGCGGTGTCGTTCCGGACTTCATGGATGCCATGAGTTCACGGAACATATCGATATCCTCGATCACGATTTCCGTGACGGTGATCGTAATTCCGTAAGAGTCACTTGTCTCATGCTCCTGCGGATCTCCCATAGGTTTGTACTTTACGTTGTTGTATGTAGCCTTCGCCTGAAAAGACTCCATAGACGCAAGAAGATCGCCGGTTCCATTGTAGAGACCAGCGTCCTTACCGGTGCGTGCATGACGTGCATCAGATGATGCTCTTTCGTTAATAGCCATTTATTTTCCCTCCTTTATTCAGTCGTCCTGCTTGAGAACTGGAATTTGTATGTCAGATACAGATGCTCAATGGAATCCTTGTCGATCACCTGGATGTCCACATATGCATAGTCTCCATCAGCCTGATACGTCGTGTTCTCGGATGCGGTACCAGATACAAGTTTTCCTTCGTTGATCATCGCATTGATAACGCCCTGCAGCTGGCTAACTACCGTAGCCCGCCCGTTTACATCGTTATCTACCTTGCCGATCAGGGCGTCCGCCTGATCGTTACACCTCGTGATCAGCTCGTATCTCGTTTTGGTTCTTCTGATCTTTTTCCATCCGTCATCCTGGTTATCCGACGGACTTACCAGCGTATTGATTGCACTGTCGATCCAGATCTGTCCATTCGTGTTTGTGCTGAGCACGATGCAACCCTTCTGCTCCGCCGCAGAAATATCCGTCGGAGTGAGGGCATCGTTCAGCTTCGTGTATCCTTCCACAACCGTGTGAGTAAGAGACTTATTCGACGCACACGCAGCAATCATTCCTGCGATTCTTGCCGCCACAAGATAGCCCTCCACGGTTTCTCCGGAGATCTCAGCGGATGCATTGACTACGTAATGCATCTTTCACTGTTTGAAAGCTGCCGCATGCGCCATACGGTCAGTAAGCGCAACCGTCTTTTTCTCTGCCACAACAGCCATTGCAAGCTGTCCGGCATCGAAAATCCGATCGATGAACGAAGCAAGAAGCTGATGAACGGCCGTCTCTTCCGTGTCAACGCATGCCACATTGAACCGGTATGCCTCCGCCGCCACAAACGCTTCGCTGTATTCAGTATTGCTTGCAGTAGGATCCGTTCCCGGGGTAAATGCCTCTTCGCTCACATCTGCGAGAACTCCAGTAGCGCTTGCGATGATCTCCGATGTAAAGCATTTTGAATTGACAAACGCTTCATTCAGCGCCTTTACTTCGTCATCTCCGGCCGCAAACTCGATCTTCTCAAACTCTTTTGCTCCGGAATAGATCACGCACTCTTTCAGGGAAGAATCTGACAGCTTCTCTCTTACAGTGACTGCGAAATCTTTCGCTCCCGGGTATTTGGCGGTGATCTTTAACGCCTCTGTATCTCCCTCTTTGTCCAGAGTGACCGTAGCTGCGGTACCGCCTTTTCCAACACGGACACAAACGCATTTCGTTGCACCAGCCCTGATTACTTCACGGATTGCGTTAGTTGAACCCGCAGTTCCGTACATCTTTTCATACCCTTCCTCGGGAGTGATTTCCACTGCCTCCGCAAGCGGTCCAAAATCAGATTTAAAGAAGATCGCCACTACTCCGTCTGAAGCTCCTACGATCTGATTTTCTCCAACCTTCTGGATGTTGAAATATGTTCCCGGGCGAATTTTTGTTTCGCCAACAATAAATGTTCCTGCCATCACTTAACCTCCTTGCTCATAAATTTGCTGACAAGCTCTTTTGTTTCCTTTACTGTTGCCCTGTCTTTACCGTAGTATTTCAGAGCCGCAGCAACGCATTCCTTGCGTGTTCCAAACCGACTCGCAGCATTAGAAAGTTCTTCTGCGCTGTAAACCGGTTCAGCATTTTTCTTTGATGCCTTTTCTTTCTGCGAAGTATTGGCACCAGATGTCTTTGCTTCTGCCATGGTTTTTACTCCTCCTTGCTTAAAATTACATTTTTCATGATTGCGTGTTCTTTTGCCCTGTATTTCAAAACTCCATATTTGCCCGCTACATATAATTGCCCCGATTTCAGGTAATCTGCCTGACGATCCACCTGAACTTCGGATATATTCATTGGCGAGTTATCTAACAGGATTATTCTTTCATCCACGGCAATTCTTTGAGCGACTGCCGCAATCATTTTGATGTTTTTTGATTTATCCGGGCATAAAAGATGGACCGCTATTCTGCAGTCCATCCATGCAACGGTATTCATATTGTTTCCATTTACCTTGTTCAACGTGATCAGCCGGCAGTAAAACACCGGCGTCTTCGATGTATCCGTCACCTCATTCAGCCGATCGATTCCAACGACCGTGGAATCAGGATACAGTTCTTTGATATATTGGTTCAGGGCGATAATAGGATCCGGATCTGTCGTCTCCTGCGGAGAATACTCCACCATGTCTATGGATATCTCCTGACCTATCACATTTCCTTCAAGCAAGAACGGGTCCGTTCTTGCCCACGCAAAGCTGTACGGCCCACCGTCAGCCGGACAGAGCAGGATGTCTCTAAAGCACTCCTTAATAGCCGCCTCGATCTCTAATATGACCAAGGAGGTGCCTTCTGTATAAGCGACGATATTCAGAGTGCCTACGCTGGATCTTTCCTCATTTGCCTGCATATCGCACGTAAAATTGATGCGAGGGTACTGACTTTTCCCTTCCCATCCCTCCTGCTTGTCGTCAGGGGCTTCCGTGTTAAATATAGCCGGCTTCCCTGCATAAGTCGCACATAGCGACCTTAGCTTTTCCGAATCCAACAATCGCCTATAAATCAGACTTATCAGGTTCATCCTCTGCTCCTTCCTCCGGATACAGCACGATAGTCTGCATATCCTTGCTGTATCGAATTTCCCAATCTCCATTTGCCACTTCGTCGGCATAAATGAAGAAATGGTTTGTGACATTCCCGATCTGCGGCGGGTATTGCACAGTTACCTTGTCCTTCACAACAGAAACCACGAACCCTTGCTCCCCAAGCTCCAGCTTTTATGCTTTGCGTAGATCAAGGTACCTCGCTGTATTTCATCTGTATCAAATACATTGGTCGGATTCCTAATAATCAGCATATAAACCTCCTAAAAATCAGAAAAAATCGAATCAACTTCCGGCTCTACATCATCCAGTATAGGGTCCACGAACGGCCTCGCCGCCATCTTACTTGTTCCATCTTCCAAGTATGCGGCGTAAGGAGCTTTAGAGTCGGCATACGCTGTTATTGAAATGCTGGAATTTGAATTTCCGCCGTTCATTCGGACGCCAGTCTTCCACGCTCTCCGTAAAAAGCCCGTTCTGACCCCGGGAGGATTTCCCGGGGATGATGGGCTCGGATTCGTAAGGACTTCAATAGCGCTGTTCCTCATGGCATTTGATACACGAAATGCCTTTGACATCGTCTTTTGATTCACTTCCCTGACCGCCTCACGGACGGCCCGGCGGATTGCTTCTGATGCTCCTCCCGGCGTCATCTCAAATCATTCCTTTCTTCTGCATAATAAATTGTCGCCACGCCCAATGATCCGGCATCATCTATTGCGAGAATGAGGAAATATCTACTTCCCATCGAAAGAACATCTCCTTTTTTTGCTTCCGGTCCGGTCCAGCTTACAATAGTGTGAGTGAGTGAATGCTGATCCTGATCCACATGTGTTTGGTCTTCTCGCGATCATCAGTACTCGCCTCAGCAACACACCATTGACAAGAATCCCGGTATCCTTGTATTTCGCAACAGGAAGGCCGATGTCTGATACATCAGCCTCTTTGCTCTTTACAATGAACTCTTTAAAAAGGTTTCCCGGGCGCAGATACATCTGCATATCAACCACCTTCTCTCTCAGTTGACATCATTCCGGTATAGAAGTATGGTTTCCCACATTCATCTCCCTGGCCGAAATAGCCGCAGCAGAAAGGCAGTTCTGAGATACCGATGCTTTAAGCTTCTCGTATTCTTCCTGCCACAGCTTTGCCCGGTTTCCGAACTGTAACGATAACGGACCAGTCTGTGTATCGACCTCATAGGAAAATCGCCTGAATATAGCCTCCAAACAGGCTAACTTTGCACGTTTCCATGACTTATGCATTTTAAGTATGGCATCATATTCTTCATCGGTAAGGGCGCAGGTCTTCTCCTTGCCCTCTACCATCGTGTCTCCAAGCTCAAAACGCATAAGATCTTTTCCGCGCTCAGATAATTTCCCGGGATCGTAATTGTACATCCCAGCCATTACTCATCACCTTCGCTTTCCTCCTGTCCGTTTGCCTCTCCATCAAAGAGTTTGGATGCCGCCTCTTCTGTCGCTTCCTTAATTGCTTTTCTCGAGTCGCAGGCATTGATCAGGATCAGCGTCTTCTCATCTGAGATTTCCTTGATCGCATCTTTGGCGTATGCCGTCGTCATCTGCATTACCTCTGCAGCTTTGCTTATCTGCTCTTCTGTGAAATGCATAGTCTCGTCCCCATCTTTCTGTTTGATCGGAACTGCAAACTCTACCTGTCCGACACGTTCATCCGGAGACGGTGATTCATCATACATTTCTCCTGCGGCAGCAATGGCAATAACACCAAGTTTCTCCTGCGCTTTTGGGTTGATGACGAATTCAGAAGGAATTTCATCGCCGATGTAAAAGACCTGACCGTTAAACGAGCAGGGTTTTTTTGCTATCAGCCTCATAAGATCCCTCCTTAAACAGCGTCTGCGAAGAACATTCCGAGATCATCAGCGGTTTTCTTCATGTCGCTCGCCATAAGACCTTCCACATATTCTGTATGCGTACCATTTTCACCGAGGTAGTTCAGAATCGGAAGAAGCTGCCCATCTCCGAGCATATCCCATGTGAAGATGTATCCGGCGGAGGGCTCGTCGATAGACGGGCTGTTTGTTGCGTAGCAAGAAGAATTGCATTCGCATCGCCGATGAATCCCATATCTGCCTCACCGCCCATATCCGCCTTGTTCATGATGGACTGCATAACAACGACTCTTTCCGTGCTGAAAAGCTGTGAAAGCACGTTCAGGGTAACGCTTGCGGGATTTGCGGTAGAACCGCCATATTTTACCCTTTCAAGGATGCCCGGATGATTCTTCAGCGTTGTAAACACGTTCGCTCCAAGACCAATGCGGTTTGGTCTGCGGCCTGTCACCTCCTGCATCTCTGTCGCTTTTTCATCGAAAAACTTGACCGGATCCGAGTTGTCATTGCTGAATTTGATGAACTGCTTGCCGGATATGCTCGTTGAATCAATACCGGTGTATTCATTCGCCCATACACCCTTCTTGAAGAAGCTGCCGGCAAACTGAACGTCCTGATGGATGTTTGCCTGTTCAGCAATCGTCTTGGTCCTCTGCACTCTCGGATCTCTTGTTGCCGGTCCCTGACGACGCTGGAGATCTGTCTGCCGGATCTGGTCGATTCCCATGATCATCTGATCCACACCGCAGTTATATGTATCTGTGTGTTCAGATACAACCGCCGGGTTGACCTTGCCATATGCCGGTTTTCTCTGCCAGCTGTCTCTCAGGAGATCCTCCTTATCGAAAATGTAGAAATTATCAGATGACAGATCCACCGGGCAAATCGGAAACAGGGATTTTGCAAAATAATTTGCAGAATTCTGATAGTATGACAGTGCCATGTTGGTCAGTGCCGTATGCGGTCTGAATGCTCCCTTCGCAATTTCTGCCGCAATTCCCTTTGTTGTAGTTCTCATGTGTTATTCCTCCTCTTTCTTCTTAACCTTCTCCGCCTGCAGCTGCTGCGGCTTTCTGATACCTTGCGATCTGAACACGGCAGTATTCATTCGCTTTAACGCTTGACAGGCAACGCCCAGAACATAATCTCCGTCCGTCGCTACTGCGGCAAGTCCATTTGCCCCAGCTGCGATCTCCTGCCCTTCGTGATTGCAGCGCCAGCGAGAACAAATCCGATATCCTTCACAAGAATATCCATATCATCTCCGACGGACACCTTGCCGGACTCTGCTCCTGTAATATCGTTGCATCCTGCCTCGATAAGGGCGACGCCGATCGGGATGTCTTTTCCAGATGTAGCAAGAACCACATCGCCGTTTTCATCGTATTTCAGGATCTTGTTCCTGCAGTCGGTAATTGCTGCGCCGGCTTTTTCAACGATCGTTGCGGAGTTATTGATCTGTGTTCCATTGAAATTCTTTCCCATGAGTGTTTCCTCCTTTCTTAAAATCCTGCTTCTTCGTCATAAGAAGCCAGTAACTCGGGGTTGCTTTCCCATGCTTTTGCAAGGGCGTCTGCATAATTCAGATCAGGATCTTTTTCCATGTACGCCTTGGCGATAGACTCTACCTGCGCCTCGGATTTCCCTTTCGCAACGGATGCGTGACTTCCTCTTCCTGATTTCCGATCTCAGAAAAGATTCCAGAGCTGTCAGCCATCGCAACCATGGAGTCAAGCGTAGAGATCATATCATCGTACGCTGTTCCGCCGGCAGCCTTCAGGCTTTTCAGAACAGAGGCCAGCTCCTCCGGTTTCTTTCCGATGACCTCATACTTCTTGGCCACCTCCATAAACTCTCTGTTCTCCGCAGCCTCGCGATACTTTCTAAGAAATTCAATCTCTGCTTTAACCGCCGGATGCAGGCCTTTGTAGATATCTTCCTCCGGATCAGCCTGTCCGGAAATGGATTTCTTTGTTGTCTGTTTTCCGCAGCCTTTGTCAAGATCTGCCTCTTCTTCCTCGCCCTCTTTGTTCTCTCCGGGCTTCACATTGGATTTTGCAACAGGGTCTTCCTCCTCATTGATACCGTACTTCTTCAGGATATCTTCGTAAGCAGCCCTGTCTTCCGGGGACATTTTGGATTTGTCGATTGTTGCCATTTCTTCATTTTCTCCTTTCTCGCTGTTCAATGCTTTTTCAATGTTTTCGTCCAGGTGATCCCTGAACTTCTTTAATGACTCGATATCGTTAATACCGATGTCTTTCTTGATCCCGCTGATCTTTCCTGCGGACCAACTGCTGATCGATTCGCCGATAATTTCGTCAAATTCTGATACACTTTTCTCCATCATGGATTGTGCCGTGGCTCCATCGAGATCCTCATCATACAGGATTGATTGAAGCGAAGACTGCAGCGCATAGCAGATGCTCCACATTTCATCGGCCACTTTCTGACGCTTTACCTCTGTCATTTTTTCGCCGAATGTCTGCGAGTTCCCTTTCTGCACATCTTCCAAGGCATCAAGATAATCGTCGGTAATGCCAACCGCCTTTCCTATCGCACGCATGAATTTCTTCATCGTGGACTCACGGACAGGAATATCTGCTTCAGGATCTGCATCTTTTTTCTTTGCGATCTTGATATCTGCCCGCTGGTTAGCTCCTTCGTCTACGAAATCAACTTTTCGGATGTGCAAGTTTTTAAGTTTTGTTGCCAATTTTTTTACCTCCTTCCATCGTTTTTTTATAAAACAAAAAGCGGGATTGCCCGCTTTCTGAATTACCATTATTCATCTCTCCCGGCTACGGCTATGCATGTCAGAGCAATGCCCGCCAACGCTCCGAGAAAGAATATTCCAACATCAATCAGAATCTCCATCTTCCTCAACCTCCACTCTTTCGGCCTCTCCTTCGATTGAAAACATGGTGTATGTCCCATCTTTTACCTTTTCCCAGACCTCTTCGTCTGTAACAAGGAAGCCGATCCACCAACCGACAGGAATTGTTCCGACGGGTATTCCCATCGCCTCCATTTTTTCTTCCGTGAACACCACGCTCTCTATCAATACAGCGCAATCTCCACGTTCATGCATCTCTCCGCCCTCTCGATATATACGAACAAAGGCGTATGCTGCATTTTCAAGATCTTCCGGATCAATCATATCTTCCTGCCAGTCCACAAGCTGTTCTCCAGCCTCATCTATGGCGATTGACGCCCACCCGAACGCCAGATGCTTATCATTGTCCGATTTCTGTATTTTAAATCGACCTTTCAACACTTCATGGTCTGTTTTCTTGGATTTATCCACATTATCCTTGGTTTTCTCCGATGGTTTGTGGATTCCAAGCAGCTTATACATGCTTTCCATGTCATTCCTCCACTTCTACATACTTAACAACGCAGCGGCATCTCGGATGCGCCGGAGGGATAAGGACCCTTCCGCATTTCCCGACATCGAAATATTCGTCCATTTCTTTGCTGACACCCTCTACTGCTTCGCAATGTTTGCACACATTATCCTGCCGGGCTGTCACCCATACTTTTTTAACATGCCTATGTACCCTCTTTCCTGTGCTTGCTTGATCCCCTGATGCGCCTGCGTTATACGCCTCCGCAAGCTCCGTTTGTGCTATTGTTTCGGCTCGATATCGATGTTGCTTTTCGGCATACTTTAACGCCTTGTCTCTCGCCCTCCTGACGATGGTTTCCTCCTTCATCCGTGGATGGTCTTTTCGCAACTGCTCCTTAATGTGGTTGTAATATCTCAAGTTCGCCTGCGCCTGTCTCTCGGTAAGCCCAATACACGGGCGAATAACCCTTCCAATTCATTGGCGAAAGATCTTCCGTACCGCCTTCATGGTAAGCCGCTGTATTGCCTTTTTCTGCTCTTGCACGGCATTTGTCACAAATTCGCTTCCACGATCTTTGATCCAGTTTCTTATCCCTTCATCAGTAGCATCGAACTCAAATTCTTTGCCTCTGATCTCATCCAGGATCGCATTGCTAAGTTGCCGGCCACAATCGCTTCTAACCACATGGGCTCAAGGGTTTCAGAAACAAATGAAGAGTAATCTTTGGACCAGTTTTCAAGATCCTCTTTGGATATATCTTCATCCTCAATCAATTTCCGTATTTCCTTGTATGTAATGGCCGCCGCCTGATCAGCCCAAAACCTCGTGAGGATAGATACCGGGACCGCCGCCGTATCCGTAATATATCGATTCAGCATATTGAGCAGGCGAAGATTTTCTTTGCTTCTTTTCTCTGCCTTTCCCAATGGTTGGGGTTTTTTGAAGATATACATACGCTATCTCTCCCTTCCGAGCCTCCTCTTTGCAGCTTTGGCGTTCTTTTCGTCCTGATCGTCGTCTATCTCTTCCGGATCTTCCAGATCATCCTCCGGCGGCTGATTCTGATTTTGCTGCGCTGTCCTTGCAGGATCCTCTCTTCGGTTGTCCGTAGTTCTTTCCGGGAGATGTCCGATCTCTCGAACATAGTCTTCCAAACCGTCATCCGGCACGATGACTCCGATGCCAGTCATATCCTTGATAAACTGTCCTGCTGATTTTATATCAACGTCTTCGATCTCTCCGTGAGTCATCTTAGGATAATCTGTGATCCCGTTGAAATGATCTCCGTTGATATCGATAAGGGCCGGTATGCTCTGGTTATTGAACGTCTCACAAATGACATCCAGGAACGAAGAGATCGCAACGGAAAAAAGCTCCGTCTTATCGGAGCTGAGCGCAAAACTTCCAACCTTATTGTGCCCAAGCATGAGAAAGTCTGCCAAAACCGTCATGGCTATCTTCGTATCATACCTGTTGATAATTGCATTTGTATCAAACTGTCTGGCCCCGCCGGTACTGACAAGCTCAAATTCAAACCCATGCGGCAATACAAGTCCTTCGTATTCATCACGGCGGACCGATTTTACCATTCTGGTAAGAGCTGCGTTTATCTTGATCATTTCCGGATCAGTGTCGTCCCAGATATCGGTTCCTTCAGGAGTATGAAATACCGGAAGTCCTGCCAGATCCCGTTCAATACCTATCGCCTCGATCTCCTGAATGCGGCGCTTAAAGTACCACGGTCGGTATGCATTTCTCAGTATACTGCGCCCCTCCGGATTGTCTTTAGCGCTCTCTGTGCGAAAAAGCATAGCTTTTTTCATCGGGATTGTAATAAAGCCATAATCCGGCGGCGGCATCTGTGTCATGCCGATCAGGTTGTCATGCCTGTCATATTCCCATTTGTAAAGCGTGTCCTGGCTGCGGATCGGGAGTTTCTGCCAGCCTATCAACCCATCGGAGTATTTGCTTTTCGTCCGTGGGCTCCGTGTTTTCCCCCATGCGCCGTTTATATACGATCTCATGCAGGCTCCAGCCATAAACCAAAAACGATAGGATTTCCGAAATCGTATCGGTCCATGTGCTCTGCATATCATCCATGCAGGATTCAACAAACTCAGCAGCCTCACGATCCTTCGCCGAGTCTCCGCCGGGTTCAATGTTCCATACCGTGTGGCGGATCAACATCTTTATGGCGAAAAGAATGGCGCCGATCGTATCGTCATTGTTTGCCATTTCCCGGTAAACCTCGACTCCACGTATTCCCTGCAGATCCCGAAGAAATTCTTCGTAAAATACGCCATTCCATCGTTTCTGACCTATCCGGCCGATCTCTGCCATAGCCATCTCCTCCTTTCTTTCATCGTTTTCTTGTTTTTTCTACCCTTCTCTGCGCCCGCAGTTCTGGTTTCGTAGTTTTCTTGTCGAGCCACTCGACCAATCCTCGGCAACTCGGCTCCTGCTTTTCAAGCATATCGGCCGTATTCCTCAAAGCCACAACGACCAATGCAGTATCCGCAACGGGATGCCCGTTCAGGGCCTTTATGATCTTGTTCTGGTAGTAATTCAATCCATCCACCACAACTTCTGTCGCTTCTGGAAGCTTCTTTTCCTCAATCAGCCGAGTTCCTTTCGTGACATATGCTTCTTTCTTTTTCATTATGCCCACAGATATCTACCTCCTATTTGTTCCTCCAGTAACTGCTCTTACCAAGACCAGCAGAGCTTTCTTGATTCGGAGCGCTTCCGGTGTACTTCTTGATTTTTCCAAGATATACGGATAATGCCAACGCATCCGCACGGTCCGGAGAGTCGAGCCCTCGCTTTTTCATTTCTTTCTTGTTTTCAACCTCCAGCTTCCCGTTACTTGCAAGGAAATACTTTCTGGAAGAAAGTTGCGCGAATGTCTCTTGATCCTCCTCGATCTCAACCTCTTTATTCTCCATGAGGTCCTTCAACGTCGCCCACATATGCGTTGTCAGGTTATTGTAATGCTCTGCGGCATCTTTCCCTGCTTTAGTATCCGTCTCGATCTTTTCAGCTGCGTTAATGGGAACAACGTACAGCCTGTTCAGCTTTTGCTCCCTTTTGACCTCCCGTAAGCGGTCTGTCACCCCGCCGCCAAGACCAGTGTCGTCTATGTTCACATAGATTCTGCCTCGATAATCAGGGAACTCTTTGACCGCTTTCTTGTACTGGCGAACAATATCGCCGACGGTTCTCATAAGATCCTGCCCCTTCGGGTTGCCACTATCTGCAGCTTTCCCCTCGAGTTCCGGTATATTACCGTCTCATCATCCCCGAACCTCGCAACATCGACTCCGAATATGATGTACGGCAGCTGACCGTCCTCCGGCAGCTCAAACAGGCGGCTTCCACACTGTTCGATCGTAGACAGGGCTATAAACACATCATCTTCCTGATTTGGAAATTCGCCACGGACACGAACCCGCACCACGTTGGAATCCCACCCATACTTTCTGACCAACGAATCAATGTTCTCTTTATTGGTCCGCTTGCTGTCTGCCGATGACACGGTATGACACTTATATAGTGCCCGATCTCGTGTATGGCTGTCATAGAATGTCCCCGTTGTCTTTGTCGGGTTCCCGCACATGAGAAGCTTATTGTTCTCTCCTGACAAGGTACCAAGAACAGCCTCCATGATCGGATCGGCTACGCCGGACGCCTCATCAACAATGAACAGCATATTGTCCTCGTGAAATCCCTGCATGTTTTCTGGCTTTGTAGCAGTCCTCGCTACACCAAACCAACGCTTTTCATTGCCGACCATATAAACATATGTCTTCGTCCATTTTAGAAGCCTGGAGAGCAAAGGAGAGTGCTCATCCATTTTGAAATTTCAGACCATAGAACATCATGTAGCTGCTGCTTTGTCGGCGCAGTTGCTACTATACGTGGATACGGAAAACAGGTGATAAACCACAGGAACACGGCAGCCTCGAAAGCAGTCTTTCCTACGCCCTGTCCGGACTTGATGCTGACTTTCGGGTTATGCGCCAGATCTTCTGCGGCCTCCTTTTGCCACTCATCCGGTTCAAACGCCAGAACCTCCCGGAAGAACATCACGGGATCATCACGCCAAAGCGGTATGCTTTCATCGAGGAAATCTGATAGCCAATCCATATTATTGTCCATCTTTCTCCCTCCTTGCCTTTATGACGCTCTCCGCCCAAGTTCGCACAAGTTCGTTGCCTTTTGACTCTCCTGCGATCTTCTCCTTCTCAAATCTGAGTTTGGCAAGCGCATCTACAGCCTTTGTTTTTGACTTTGAACAGAGGTAAGCTCTTTTTCAAAGGCGAGCGACCAGATCCGCCGTGGATGATGTCATCGTCTGGAGGCTGTAATGCTCTCCCGGCAGGCTGATCTCCTTTCTCCACCTTTTCCCGGACACGGTTCTCATAAAGCTCTCTTTCCGCATCGTCTTTGAATGTCCTCTTTTCCTCAAACTTCGCGACTCCGGCCACATAGACGCCGCCCTTTGCTTCACGGTACTTGTTGATTGCCTTCATGATCCGGCGCTCTCTCACCGTAAACAGCATGATCTGATTTATCAGGATTTCTTCCTCATCCTGCGGCATCGTCTCGATGAGCTCTTTTTCATCTTCGTCAAGCGTATCCCAGTAAACAGCAGAATACCCTCCATGCTTTAGCGCATTTTGCGTTCCCTTCGGCGCTCCATGCCCCTTTGCATTCTGTTTGCCCTTGCAATTCTGGTTCCCGGGCTGTCCACCTCGTTTACGAACGCTCGCTTTTTCTGAAGCGTTTTTCTTTTGCGAACGCTCGCCTTGTTTTTTTTTACCGTTTTCATCCCACTTTTGGGTTGATTTCCATCTTCGGACGGTTCCCTCTGGCTTGCCGAGTTTCTTTGCGATATCAACAAGAGCCATGCCAGATTTATACAACTTCTCCGCCTCTATGCTGTCAGGGCTTCTTGCTCTCGGCACCGCCATCACCTCCTATATCGTATTTTTTTCGGATATAGAACAACCGACAGGCACTTCCTCTCGCGCCGCCGGTCAGTGTTCTATATATACTATAACAGTATAACATCAAATTTTAGTAACATATTCTGCTTTTGAAAATCCTGTGACTCCCTTGGTCATCATGTCAAGAAAATCCTCCTTCGAGAAGTCCGATAACCGGAAAACTTCCTCCGGTTTCATACCGAGCTGTTTTCCGATTCTCTTCTACGCTTTTCCCTTCGCCCATCAGCTCTTTTACAATAGCTTTCATGGGTTCCAAAAGATGGGTACCCCTTGCCCTGTTGTGTGTTACAGTTCCATATATATCTTCTGATCGCTCCGAATGTTTGACAACGACTATTGGCACTTTCCCGTCAAGCATAGACATCAGCGGATCTTCTCCCGCCACGGTCCACCTGTGGAAACCGTCGATAATCGTGTAATCCGGCCGGACCACAATAGGAAGCGTCCAGCCATTTGTCAAAATCGACTGCGTTAAGAGCTTCAAATTCTCTTTCGATACTTTGTTCGGGTTGTAATCATTTGGTTTAAGCCATTCCCGCGGTACCCACTGCAACGTACCCAGCGGTGCGGTCAATTTATTGTCCATGTCTGCTTTCCTCCGTTTTCTTCGCTTCTGCAATATATTTCCCATAAATCCGGTGATAAAGAGCCCGGAAGGTCCTCATTTTGGGATCCCCGGATATAAGACCTTCGTAAATATGTTTGAAATCCTCTGGAGTCGCAATCGCCGACACTTGCAGGAAGAAATTCCTGTACCGTTCCGCAATTTGCCTCTTGTGCGGCGTATCAAAATATACATCCATGTTTCCAAACATCCGCACGAGTTCGGTTTTATAATCCTTTTCCGGTGCATCTCCTTCCATTTCACGGCGTTTTCTGCTGCTACGTCCAAACATCTCGCTGTCCCAATAAAGCGCCGCAAGATATGCGTTTGGCTCTCTTCGGATTATCCGCTCCATAAGGTCCGGATAATATTCATTCATCTTTACCAGTGATCTCGCCGTGTCTACGGAAAAGAACTGCGAAACTCTAAGCTGCGGTTTTGAACTTCCGGATTGCCACAAAAACAGATATATCTCCGGGATATCGACTTTTTCTTGCTTAAGATAAAGCCAGACATCATTATTTGTCCAGTCGTATATCGGGAAGATCTGCTTTTTTGTTTGTCATGGTCTTTCCGGCCTTTGTCATTGCGGCGATATTCTGCAAACGCTGCAGCGACTCTGCCGTCCGGATTCCCACCATCGTAATCCCCGATACGCAGGTTCGTGGGAGGAAATCTTGATATGCGTCAATCCTCGGCCGCAACAATTTATGATTCCGGATCGCAAAGCTCGGCGGGCGCCTTACCCATACATCTTGCTTTGTAGAATCCCAGCAAATAAATGTTTCGTCATTCGACAAGGCGTTGAAACAGTTGAAATGTTTCACCTCTACGCAGAACCATTCGAACTTTGCCCCCATCATCATGAACTTTCTTCTCCACGCTTTTGTGGTCTCCTCCATGCATGGGAAAATCGCTTCTTCGTCTATGAATTGGACGGTAAGCTGCTTCATGTCTATTTCTCCCCGGTTTGCAAGGTTCATAAGAAGCTGCGCTACGCACAAGCTGTCCTTTCCGCCGCTGAATGAAAAGAATACCGGGAGTCCATTCCGGAACACATTCTTGATCCGGATCTCTGCGGCCTTCACCACGTTGATGCTGGCTTCCTTTCTTTTTACAGCCATATGCGCTCACCACACTTCGGACAAATTACAAACCTCCCAGTCTCCGCCGGTTCCTGCCCGCGCCCGCATCGCCCCCGCTTTGACGCTCTGGTGCCTGCAATGGAAGATCTGTTTCCTGATCCGCTCCATTATCTGTGGCTTCTGCCTGTTCCCTCTTTTCGTTCGCCTCTTTTATCTTGCGGACTTCTTCTTCGTCAAGGGTTCCGTACTCCGAAATCTTTTCCGTGATTTCATCCGCATCGGCGACCATTTGCCTTAAAATATCCTCGTCGAATCCCGGGATATCCAGATCTCCTTCCAATTCTTCCAGGAACTCATTTAACGTATCAAGGTTTTCGATACCAAGGGAGAAGATCTTATTGTCGGCGATCATCAGCTTTTTCTTCTGCGCTTCTGTAAGATCTTCGTACTTATAGACCAACGCCTCTTCTCTGTTCATTCGCAGAAGTGTCTCATATAATCCATTCCCCGCCAGAATGATATCGTTCTCATCTACGACGATCGGTCTGATCTGTCCAAACATGCGAACACTTCGTTCAAATTCCGCCAGTTGCTTTTCCGTGTGGATCCTGATGTTACGCTCCGGCCGGACCAGATCTTTCAGTTTCATGGTTAATTGCTTCATACTTTTCCTCCAAATGCTGTATTTGAAGGAGCATTATGGCTATCTGCAAATAGCTTTATAGCGAATTAAGGAATTTTGCGGCGCCGTCAATCCACTTCGCCGCATCACAAACAATGCTTTGATCAATTTCATATACTTCTCGCCATCCATTTTCCTCTGATCCGGTCCATTGTCTGGCCGGCCACGGGTGGGTCCCGCATAAATAGCCATTCTTCCACCGATATATCGGCGGCATGCTGACTTTATGATAATGGATAAAGGCAAGTATTTCTTCGTGGCTCCACGAAGCCAAAGGGCTGTATCTGGTAACGCCGTTCCCGTTACTGTATATATTGGAGCCTTTTCCGCAGTAATTCCCGTCTGCGCGCCGGCGCCCAAGAAGTATCACGTCCAGGTTATTCTCTTTGTAATACTTCGCCTGCGCCCTATGCTGCACAATGGAGAACCATTTCGCTGCGGTTGCGCTGTCCTGCGGGAAAAGCATAGAAGGGTGTTTGGATAGCCATTCCAAATCCTGTCCTGTGTTTATTATCTCCAGTTCTTTTGGTTTGTGCTTATCCACCCATTTCATAAATGCCGGGTATTCCAAGTTGCAGATCCCCATCATGCAATCCACAATTCCCGCTCTGCGGCATATTTTTCCGAGCACAAGGCTGTCTTTCCCGGCGGACCATGCGTATGCTGCTTTTTTCCCGCCGGTCGTATGCCGGATCTCATCAATGGTCGAGCGGACCTTTTCATCCAGTTCCTCTCTTGAAACCAACTCTTCAATACGTTTCACGGCTTTCAGCCAGTCCTCATTCCGTATTGACTGTTTTTACCGAGCACTCTTTCCATGCCGCACCTCCGCTTTTGTAACTATCACCCCCACAATTCCACTTAACAGCACTGTTGTAAGGCTGCCGAGGGTTTTATATGGTCCACTGTTCAAAACCGTCCCGTAGGCAAAAATAGGAAGCCCTACGGCCAAAGCAGAGATGACTCCATACTGTATTCCTCTCGGAGTAAACCTCACTCCCTTCAGCGTCATAACAGTCGGCAACAGCGTCGATGCCCTCAGTGTCCCGTAAAAGAGAAACAGGTGCGTGACCGTCATCCCCGGTATATTGGCAATCAGGATCCCCGCCAAAAGCAGGACGACCATGGCCGTCTTCGTCTTTTTGAGTTCCTTCCCTCCGCACATGTCCGTTACAAGAGATGACGCAGCGCATAAATTGCTGTCTACCGTTGATAAAAGCCCCGATATGATCATGAACAGGAACGGAAGCACCACCACGCAGGGAACATCTCACGAATCAGTCAAAATTGATAACTCCAAGATCTTTCGCCTGATATCCGATCCCAGCTCCGGCAAACCCGAGGATCCCCATTGAAAAAGGAACCATCCCAAACAATATCGCCCCAACCAAAAAGGCATGGCCGATCCGATTGCTCTTCACTGCGAACGCTCTCTGCCAGAACGATTGATCTCCAAATGGCCCGGAAAGCAATCCGATTGTCGTTGGCAATCCGAAAGCAAGAAACACCTCTATCCCTTCTTTCGACCAAAATGACGTGTAATTCCCGGATATTCCATGTATTCCTTCCAGTATTCCAGAAGTTCCGCCGGACTTTATCGTCATGATCAAGAATGCTGCGCTTGCCGCCAGCATAAAAACCATCTGTATTGCGTCCGTCAGCATTGAAGCCTTTATTCCAGAAAAAAGTGAGTAAGACAAAGCAATGACAGCCAATAAAACCGTAACCAACTGGAACGGCATTCCAGTTGCCGCGCTTAGCACCTGGCTTCCGGCCAATAATTGCACTCCTGTCGATAATACCGAAAGGCCCATGAGCTGAAAGAGGTATACACGCTTAACTCCGTCCGATTTGTACTTATCTCTCATGTATCCAGACAGCGTAATTCCTTCTGGCATTTCCCTCCGTATCCTTTTCGCAAATGGTATGAAAAGGATCAGACATAATACATTCGGG
>ENA-OQEN01000096-OQEN01000096.1-human-gut-metagenome-genome-assembly--contig:-NODE-96-length-35077-cov-6.848240_pt1 | contig 35077 bp, 42 predicted proteins | sample MGYA00242791_ERZ504627 | MGnify/ENA primary metagenome ERZ504627 (study PRJEB26092, sample SAMD00036316) | human gut metagenome | host: Homo sapiens | study: EMG produced TPA metagenomics assembly of... | reverse complement strand
AGAAGCTTACGCGTTCGTCCATTTCGGCAACAGCATCCATAAGTGCGAGGACTTGTCTCTTGGCTCATCGATCTTTCCGCCGGTTACGATTATAAATCATCATCGCAAAACCAAAGCGCTGTTTAACCTTAGCTACCGAAGCAGGATCAGAAGCCCGCTTCACTTCATCATCATCGGCGCCCATGACCAGAAGCCCACACTTCTCCTTAGGCAGCCTATAATTCTCCTCAAGAAAATCGACACGAGCCGGGAGAACACCCCAAAAGCGCTCAGTATAGGGGAGCGCAAGCTGAGCCTCATGACGCCAAATGATTCTATGGAGGATATGAAGCGAAATCCAATTGGTAGCGCTGTTCGAATAGTCGGCATGGCTGTCAATGAAGAGTTTGACATCAGGATGAGACTTAACATAGTCGACGATAACCGGCATGTCGCCAAACTGGCAACCGTGACAAAAAATAATATCAGGCGAAGCAGATTCAACCGCCCCTTTAGTACCAATATAATGGCGGAATCTTTGTAATTGAGAATTCGAATGCTTATATTGAAGCCTTGTGACTTTTATACCGTTCTCATTTATATAAGAATAAGAGGACTTCTCAATAAAAGAAGTCACCCCATTTCGATCAAAAGACTGCATAGAGGCAATAATCTCAACCTCATAGCCCAGCTTCTTATGAAACTTTGGAAGCATGTTCTCTTGATATGAATAGTTGTCGATATAAAAATTGCAAGGCAAAGATGAAGGATCTTCATTACACGTCACATTCGTTTGGCAAGAGTCTTCTATTACTTAAGTCGAACTAGACTAACTCGTAGTAGGTATCGGGGTTCTCGGGGTCGAAGGGCTCGTTGGCCCACATGACCGTCACGAGGTCCTCGGTCTCGGACAGGTTGGTGATGGAGTGCGTGTATCCGGGGATCATCTCCACGGCGCGCATGTCGGAACCGAGACGATGTACTCGTCGACGGGGAACGGGTTTCCATCGGAGTCCTCCCCCACCTTCCTGAGCTTGATGCTCGCGGTGCCGGAGACCACTAGGAACCTCTCCCACTTGCTCATGTGCCAGTGGTTGCCCTTGGTGATGCCGGGCCTGCTCACGTTGACGGAGACCTGCCCGCGCTCCGGCGTGCGCAGGAACTCGGTGAACGAGCCGCGGTCGTCGATATTGGGCTTGAGGCCGTAGGCGAAGTGCTCCGGCTCGTAGTAGGAAAGGAACGTGCTCCAGAGCTTCTTGGAGAAGGAACCCTCGGTGAGGTCGGGCACCGACAGCGTCTCGCGGCTGTCTCGGAAGCTGTCGAGCAGGTAGACGATCTCGCCCAGCGTCTTCACGTCGGTCCCGGGGACGTAGCAGAAATCCTCACCTTCGATGCGCTCCAGCCCGTCGTAACCGCAGCGGTGCTCCTGCCCCAGCAGGCGCCCAGCATCTCGTCGACGAGGTCGTCGATATAGAGGAGCTCCAGTTCCACCGAGGGGTCGTTGACGGTGTAGGGGCGGCCGTTGGCGATGGCGTCGCAGAAGGTGGCCACGGCGGAGTTGTACCGCGGGCGGCACCACTTGCCGTAGAGGTTGGGAAAGCGGTAGATGAGCACCGGGCGCCGGTCCTCTCGGAATAGTTGCGGAACAGGCCCTCCCCCGCGAGCTTCGACTCGCCGTAGACCGATCCCTCGAAGCGGCCCGACAGGCTCGCCTGCGCGGAGCTGGAGAGCATGACGGGGCACTTGTTGCCGTGGCGCTCCAGGCGTCCAGCAGCGTGGAGGCGAAACCGAAGTTGCCCTCCATGAACTCGGATTGGTCCTTGGGGCGGTTGACGCCGGCCAGGTTGAAGACGAAGTCGGCGCGGGAGCAGAAGTCCTCCAGCTCCTTGGGCATGGAGTCGATGTCGTACTCCATGACCTCGAGGGGAAGGAGTGACTGGTATTTCGCGCGGCGGTCCTTGCCGTCCCTTATGTTCTTCAGCGCGCAGCAGAGGTTCCTCCCGACGAACCCCTTCGCGCCTGTGACGAGGACGCGCACCCTACTGCACCGCCTCGTGCTCGCGGCCCTCCAGGGCCAGCTGCACGTACTCGGCGGTCTTGATCTTTGCGATGGTGCCCTCCACGTCGAGCCTCTCGGTGTTGTGGGAGGTGTAGGACTCGTCTGCCTGGGTCTCCACCTCGCCGTCGACGACGAACTTGTCGTAGTTGAGGTCGCGCGAGTCGCAGGCCACGCGGTAGTAGCCGCCCATGTCCTCGGCGCGCAGTCGTTCCTCGCGGGTCATGAGGGTCTCGAAGAGCTTCTCGCCGTGGCGGGTACCGATGACCTGGGTGCCCACGCGGCCGAAGACCTCCTGCACGGCCTCGGCGAGGTCGCCGATGGTGGAGGCGGGCGCCTTCTGGATGAACAGGTCGCCGGGGTTGGCGTGCTCGAAGGCGAACTGCACCAGGTCCACGGCCTCGTCCAAGTTCATGAGGAAGCGGGTCATGTTGGGTCGGTGACCGTGAGCGGCTCCCCTTTTCGGATGCGGTCGATGAACAGCGGGATGACAGAGCCGCGCGAGCACATGACGTTGCCGTAGCGGGTGCAGCAGATGGTGGTGCGGCCGGCGCCGTTGCGGGCGTGGCGTAGATGATGGACTCCATCATGGCCTTGGACTTGCCCATGGCGTTGATGGGGTAGGCCGCCTTGTCGGTGGACAGGCACACGACGCGGTCCACGCCCTCCTCGATGGCGGCATGCAGCACGTTGTCCGTGCCGATGACGTTGGTGCGCACGGCCTCCATGGGGAAGAACTCGCAGGAGGGCACCTGCTTCAAGGCGGCGGCATGGAAGATGTAGTCAACCCCGTGCATGGCGTCGCGCACGCTCTGGGCGTTGCGGACGTCGCCGATGAAGAAGCGCACCTTGGAGGCGAGTTCCGGGGACTTCTCCTGCAGGCGGTGGCGCATGTCGTCCTGCTTCTTCTCGTCGCGAGAGAAGATGCGGATCTCTGCCAGGTCGGTGTTCATGAAGTGCTTGAGCACGGTGTTGCCGAACGAGCCGGTGCCACCTGTGATCATCAGGGTCTTGTCTTTGAAAACAGTAGGGTTATCCATTGAAGTGCTCCATTATCAGCTCGTAGCTTGTCTTGGACGTGTAGTTTTCCTCTAGGTAGAGGCGTGACCTCTTGCCCATATCGTTAATTTGCTCATCGGTGAGGGCGCGGCACTTCTCCAAGAAACTCTCCGCCGAGGCGCTCGACCCGGCAACGCCGAAACCATTGGCCTCGGCGATCCTGCCCATGTCGCATACCTCGTCGGTCGCGGTCACAACTGGCAGCCCCGCCTGCATGTATGAGAGCACCCTGGAGGGGAAGTTGGGGATAGTGAACCTGTGGTCAAGAACGACGAGACCGACGTCGCAAGCGCACAACATCGTGTCGTACTCGGAGCGTCCGAGCGACCCCAAGAGCTTCGCATGGGCGGGCGCTCCTGCTCGAAGTAGGCCTCGAGCAGGAGGCGCTCAGTTCCGCTGCCTGCGATCAGAAAGAACCCCGCGGGGTCCTTCTCGTTCTCGCGGAGCACTTCGATGAAGAAATCGATCGCCTGGGGCTTTCCGAGGTTGCCGCCATAGACGAAGATTCTCTCGTCGGAGGGCAGGCCGTACTTGGAGCGGAAGGTCTCAGGGTCCTCCCCGGCGAGGTCGCGCGGGATAATTGCGTTGGGGTTGACCTCGACCCGCGACGGGTCGAGCCAAGGCTCGTGCTCGAGCAGATAGTCCCTGTTGGCCGGGGACATACAGCCAATCCAGTCCGCGGCTTGATAGGTCTTTCTCTCGCTGCGTTTGAAGAAAGCGTATATCGGCGCCTTGGGACCGCTCCTGCTAAGCATTCCGAGGTCGATCGCGTTCTGCGGGAAGATGTCCTTGAGAAGGAGATAGGCCCTGGCGCCCGTCGCGCGCTTAACCTTTTCCACGACACCCGAGATAGTGGTGGGGGGCGTTGCGTAGAGCACTAGGTCGAAATCGACGCCCGGGGCGAAACGCTTTAGGGCGTCGAGGTACCTAACTCCGATGGAGAGCGTCGAGACGCCCTTCTCTATCAGGTTGGTCTTGGTGATGTTGCCGACCGCGACGCGGATGATATTGATCCCGTCCTCGTGTGCGAGCTCGGAGGGCAGGCCCGTGCGCCTCTCTCTCGGCGAGAGAGCGTAAACGGAGTGACCGTGCTCGGCGAACGTCCTAAGGAGATCGGTGTATATGCCGGTGTCCCCAGACTCCATGGGGCTCTGGCTCAGAAAGAGGACCCGCATGCCGCTATCCCCTCAGCGTCATAATTTCGTTGTACTTCATCATCACGATCCCCTCGTCATACTCCCCTATGCGCGGCTTGTTGGCCACCCCGTCGAGGTTGTTGACGATAAGCTCGATGTGGTCGCACCCGGACTCGTAGGCGTGCGGGTAGCCTCCGCCGAAGCGCGGATTCACCTCAGAGATGTAGTACTCGCCGCCGATATTGAATACGTCGATGTCGACCTGGCCCTTGAAGCCTGTCTCCCTCACGAACCTCTCGATCAGCTCGAAGAGCACGGGGTCCTTGAAGGAGACGGCCTTGTCGGTCTCGCCGGCGCGCATCTTCAGCTTCTTCTTGGTGAAGATGGAGACGACCTCACCGCTAACCATGTCCACATAGACGTCGGCGCCGATCTCCTGGCCGTCCAGGAACTCCTGAATCATAAGCCCGTCGCCCTGGGCGAGCATAAGGTCGAGGTAGTCGGCGTCCGAGACCTTGGAGATGGCGAGACTCGCGCTGCCCCTAGCGGGCTTCACGAACACGGGGAACCCGACCTCGCCACAGTCGTAGGCTCGGTGGAACTCGCCGCGATCCATCCAGGAGCGTGCGCAGCGGTAGCCGTGGGAGGAGAGCCACTTGAACATCTCGAACTTGTCGAGCGCGAGCTCACAGAGGTCGTAGGAGGATCCGATGACCGTGGTCCCCACGGCCTCGAAACGGCCCGCGTTCTTCGCGAGCAGGGAGAGCTCGGGGTCGATGAGGGAGAGAACACCTTTGACGTCGTAGTCTCTGCAGATCTCGAGTATGACGTCGAGGTATCCCTCGTCGGTCATACGCGGTACGATGAAGTGCTCGTCGGCCTCGTAGATGGCGGGCGCGTACTCGCTCATGTCGGTAGCGAGTACCCTGCCTCGGCCCGCGAGCGAGCGCTTGAAGTACTGCACGACCTTGTCGCGCGTTCCCGCGCTCAGGATGAGGATGTTGGTTCCGTTACTCATCAGCTGCTTTCCCCCTTGTGATCTCGCGGGACCTGATTTCCGCGAAGTTGCCTTCAGTTGCGGCTGTGTTGTCCGAGACGTCGCTGCGGCTCAGCGCCTTGCCGATCGTCCTCAGGAAGATGTGAACGTCATTGGCGAGGTTGATGCTCTCCACATACTCAGCGTCGAGCTCGAAACGCTCGCCCCACTTGAGGGAGTTGCGCCCGTTGACCTGCGCGAGCCCGGTGAGACCGGGCCGCACGCAATGACGGAGTCTCTCGCGGTCGTTGTAGTAGGCAGGTACTCGACTAGAAGCGGCCTTGGCCCGATGATCGCCATGTCACCCCTGACGATGTTGAACACCTCGGGCAGTTCGTCCAGGCTCGTGGAGCGCAGGGCGCGGCCGAACTTCGTCAGGCGCCGCTCGTCGGGCAGCAGGTTTCCGTCGGCGTCGCGCTCGTCGGTCATCGTGCGAAACTTATATAGGTTGAACACTTTCTCGTCGCGGCCGGGACGCGGCTGGCGGAACAGCACAGGGCTGCCCAATTTTACGCGCACCAGAATTGCCACGATCGCCAGTACCCACCAGAAGAGAATGAGCAGGACAAGAGACAGGCACAGGTCAATGACTCGTTTGCCATATCGCTGATAGAACGTCTCGTTACCAAGCCTACTCAAAACAACGCCTAATAACTTCGATGATTACGTCCTGCTGCTCGGGAGTCATCTTGTTGTCGGAGGGCAGGCAGAGACCACGATGGAAGATGTCAGCGCCCACATCCAAAGGCAAGCCATCTGCGCCCGTTGCACCGCCGGAAATATACGCATTGGTCTTAGCTCGACCATTGCCCTCGCGCGTTACGAAAGCATTCATGCGATAAATAGGCTGCATATGCATGGGCTTCCAAATGGGACGGCCCTCGGCATTGATGGCGGCAATAGCCTCAAGAATCTCGGTGGGGCAGCTCTTTCCAGGTTCGCTTACGTAAAGCGCCTCACTTTCGCCACGAACCTGCTTGCACATCGCATCGGGCTCAATCAGCATACAAGAAAGCCAGAAGTTCGGCTCACAAACGTTAGGGTCGTAGGGGTTCATGCAAACCGGCAGACCCTTGAAGCCCTCTTTGTAACGCATATAAATAGCCTTCTTTTGGGCAATATGCTCCTCCAGATACGGAATCTGGCCACGCACGACACCGGCAATCACGTTGCTCATACGATAGTTATAGCCAAGTTCCTCATGCTGATACCAAGGGGCAGCTTCACGCGACTGGGTCGACCATTTGCGCGCTTTATCGGCTGCCTCTTTGCTATCAGTTAAAAGCATGCCACCAGCGGAACCGGTAATGATCTTATTGCCGTTAAAGCTAATGGCGCTGATGTCACCAAAAGTACCAGTCTGACGACCCTTATACGTGGCGCCAAGCGACTCAGCAGCATCCTCAACAAGGGCAGCCCCGTGCGCATCGCAAATTGAACGAAGCTCTTCGACTTTGCCGGGCGTACCGTAAAGATGCGCCGCCACAACGACCTTTGCAGTCGGATGCAGTTCGAAGGCCTTTTCAAGAGCTACGGGATCCATATTCCAAGTGTCACGCTCGGTATCGATAAATACAGGAACACCGCCCTCGTAAACAACTGGGTTTACCGTAGCGTCAAACGTCATATCGCTGCAAAGGACCTCATCACCGGGCTTAATTCCAGCGAGCTTCATGGCAAGATGCAGCGCTGAAGTACCACAAGAAAGGGCAACGGCATAGCCGCAGCCAATTTTCTCGGCCATTTGGCGCTCGACTTCGTTGATATTCTCCCCTACCGTCGACATCCAGTTGGTCTCATATGCCTTGGTAATGTATTTGAGCTCATCGCCGTGCATGGTCGGCGAGCTAAGCCAAACTTTGTTCTCGAAGGGTTTAATGTCCATCTTAGCTCCTTATTCCTAATCGTTAAACTGCGGATGATACGTAGGTACAACCTCAGCGAGCACGGACTTAACCGTGTCGTTATCCTTGTCGAGGCAGTCGTGAAGCTTCTCGAGCTTGTCTTTAATCTCTTCCATCTTGTCGGCCTCGGCTGTGGAAATGCGGATCTCGGAGTGCTCGGTAGGCAGGAGCTGCTCATTGTCCATAAGGAGCTCCTCGTACATCTTTTCGCCAGGACGCAGGCCGACCTCTTTGATTTGGATATCTTTGCCAGGCTTAAGACCGCTCAGCGTAATAAGGTTGATGGCAAGGTCGTAGATCTTGACCGGCTCGCCCATGTCCAGTACAAAAATTTCGCCGCCATGCGCCAAAGCGCCGGCAGTAATGACAAGCTTGCTAGCCTCCGGGATGGTCATGAAGTAACGCGTGATGTCCTTGTGCGTAATGGTGATAGGGCCACCCTCACGAAGCTGGCGTTTAAACAGCGGGATGACCGATCCGTGACTACCCAGAACATTGCCAAAGCGAACAGCCGTAAAGATAGTCTTACTGTTTGCCGCGTAATACTGAACGATCATCTCGTCCATACGCTTGGTGGCGCCCATTACGTTAGTGGGATTAACGGCCTTATCGGTAGAAATTTGCACATAGTGGCTGCACTGGTACTTGTCGGCAAGGCGTACAACATTGAGCGTGCCAAAGACGTTATTCTCGATTGCCTCGCGGGCGTTGTGTTCCATAAGAGGAACGTGCTTGTGGGCTGCAGCGTGGAAAACAACTTGAGGATGGTACTTCTCAAAGACCTTGGTAATAGCTGGAAGATGTGTAATGGAGCCGATATAGACTTGAATATCAGTGCCCTGATCATGAGCGGTCTTGATAATGTCGTGATACAGCTCGTAGGTAGTGTTCTCGTAAATGTCGAACAACACGATTTGCGCCGGCTTTGCCGGAAGCAGCTGACGTACAAGCTCTGATCCAATAGATCCGCCGCCGCCCGTGACCAAAATGCGCTTACCGGTAACATAGCCCATCTGGTTAAGGTCAAGCGACTTCTCCTCGCGAGAAAGCAAGTCGCTGATCTCGACCTCACGAAGGGCAACCCTGCCTACACCATCCTGCGGAATATCGCGGACATTAGGGAGCGTGAGAACCCTAAGACCTGTCTTCATGCACAGGTCATAGATACGCTGACGTTCTTCATGCGTGGCACTCGGAATTGCCACGACAATCTGCTCGGCTTCACAATCGTGCGCAATAGTAGGGATATCGGCGCAAGTACCGCAGACCTTAACGTCATGAATACGCTGGTTTTGCTTGTTGGGGTCATCGTCAACAACGGCAACCGGATTACCGATCATATCGGGGTCTCCGTTGAGCATACGTTTGATGGAAAGAGAGCCGGTCTCCCCTGCTCCTACGATGAGCGTACGTGGGAGATGCGCGTCGGAATTGCTTTTAAAGCGCCAGAGCTGACTGCCGTACATAGCGCGGATACCAAAACGGCCACCACCGCAGATGATGACCAAAATGGCCCAAGCCATGACATCCTCGCGAAGTGACATGCCTTTGCCAAAAATCACGTTGAAGATAACGTCGCCAATTACTGAGCCTACCGTTACAGCAGCAACAATACGTCCAGCCTCAGATATGCTCGCATAGCGCCACAGGCTGCTATACATGTGGAAAAACCAAAAAACGATGACGTTGATAACCGCGAGCACAGCAATTGCTGGACATGCACCGGCAGCTCCGCTAAAAGTTGCCCAATGCTGCGTTCCCCACGATGCAATAAACACCGCGAAAAAGGTCGCAGCAAAGTCATAGACCATCAGCGCGTACGGTTCGAAGGCACTCAACTTTCCCTTTTGCTTTGCGCTCTTGAATTCAGTGTTGAAAATAAGTTCTTCTCTTCCCTATTTGTACCGTTGCCTACGTCTCCGCCCCCGGGGATCCTCCCTGTCCCTTTAAACGGTCGCCTGCAGCTAGGCGATCGCCTTTTTAAGGTTTCGCATGACGCGCTGCTCGGCCGAAAGCACAGCAAGGCCAACGCGGGTGGTTACGCGTCGGCCGCACAGGTCGAGCTCCAAATAAGCAGTACTCTTGCGTCTGTTGATGGTTTTGATAAGGCCTTCGTGGCCCAGCAGCGGACCTGCCGTTACTACGACCTGGTCGCCGTCTTTTAAGGCCTCGCTCATGGGCACTATGCGGTCTCCCCTATGCGTAAAGCCGCCAATAAGCTGGACCTCTTCTTTTGCCAGCGGCACAAACTGACCGTCCTGGGATAGCACCCGGGCAAAGTCGTCCATGCGCAGCAGATACTGTTGCACGGTGCGGGGATCTGCCGTATCGCAGATAAGATAACCGGGAAAGAGCGGCTTGGTCGTGTTGACCCATTCGCCGTGTACTTTAATCTCGGTTTGAAATTGGGGATAAAAAAGCTCCTGTATGGCGCCAGCGGCACCATACGCTCGATGCGCTCGCGCATTACGTCTTCGCGACCGTTAATGACCTGGATCACATACCACACGAGCACCACCCCCTTGCTGTCTTACGTGTGGCTCACGGGGTTTGGGTATGGCTACGCCAGGGCGCGTGTGCGCGAAGGCGCTCCATATTCAAACCCTGAGCCCAGTTAGACAAGCACGTGGCTCTGCCCCACCGTGAACGGTATGTATACGTGCAGTTGCTAGAGTCGCGGACGTGTATCGCAAAATGACCGCGACTCCAGCTAGCTGCGTGCGGCCCAGTCAAGCGGGTACAAAACTGGACCGCACGCAAACAGCTGCAGGACTACTGCGCTTTGTCATGAAATAACAATTCGAAAGAACAGCCTGCACAAAGTCAAGAACAAAGTCATTCGATGCGATTCGCATGACGACACTATTGGAGCTCGTGGTTTTTCTGGCACCGCCGTTACGGCCGGATGCTGATCTGCCCTGTGCTTCACGACCGGTTAAGCCGTGAGCGCAGTTGAACCCATGTAACGATAGATATGTTAGCACAAGCCGGCTAGAAACCGATTTAGGCCGCCCGCGGCAACATATCATTCATTTGCAGTGCTTAAGGGGGTTATTTTGCAAACTTGTTCACATTGACGCAGGTTAATGCGGGCGTAACTCTTGGTGCGAGCTGCCCAAGCTACAACGATGACGGTGTGAAATGCAAAAAGGAATAATGTTGGGTTAACAAACTATGTACAGAAGTGGTAAATAAATTGCGCAACTTTTTTGGGTGTGGGTGCTGGTGTGGCATCACTTTGGTTTGCGCAGTGGCTGTATACGAAAAAAGCCTTCGGTTTCCCGAAGGCTTTGCATTCACGGTGGTGGAGACGAGGGGATCGGAACCCTGACCTCTTGACTGCCAGTCAAGCGCTCTCCCAGCTGAGCTACGCCCCCGTGACGAGGAGTTACTATAGGGGAATGTTTGCTGAGATGCAAGGGGGAATTTTGGATTGATTATCCACTTTACGGGTTTTCCTGGGACGGTGGATAAAACCCTGATGCGATGGCCTTTACTTGTAGAGGTAAGCGATGGCGGTGCCGGTGTGGACTTGGATCGTGGCTGTTGACCTGACGACGTTGCTAATGCCTGTGTCGGCTAGCAGACCTAGGGGGCTGTGATCTAGCTCCCACTCTAGGCCATGTTCGCTTACCTCGGTGTTGGGGGCTATGGCGATGATGGAGAACGTCTTGCCCTCGGCGTCCTCGATGGTCCACGACTCGCCTGCGTGAAGGATGCGAGCGACCACCATGTCCTCGGCGATCCAGACGGGGGCGTCCTCGTAGCCCGCGAGCAGCCCCAGCACGGACAGGGCCATGTCGGGACGGCCACCGGTGGCGCAGGTCACAACCACTTCGGCACCCGGCCAGCGACGACGGACGGAATCGAGCGCCAGCGCCAGATCGGTATAGTCCTTGTAGGGGTCGTGACGCTCAACTTCAAAGTCGGTGGCGGCATCAACCAACACGCGACCGGCATCACTCACCGTGTCGGCATCTCCCACATACACGTCGCAGCCCAGTCCCGCGCCCAAAAGCGCGTCGAGCCCGCGGTCCACGGCGACAACGTGGTCGCACTCCCTCGCCAGCTGACGTAGCAGATCCGCGCTCGCCACCACGGGCGAGCCACAGACCACTAATACCTTACAAGCCACAGCTCTCGCCTAACCCTCAAACGCAAGCACGCGGGCCAAATCCAGGTCCTCATAGCTATCGATAAAGATGTCGCAGTTGGTACACACCTCATCGCGCTCCATGCGACCGTGCGGGTCATAAATGCCCACACGCTTAAAGCCGACGGAGCCAGAGCTCTTAAGGCCAAAGACGGCGTCCTCAAACACCCAGGCGCGCTCAAACTTGTGCCCGTGACGCTCCTCTAGGCGGCGCAGTGCCAGCTCGTATACGTCGGGGAACTGCTTGGAGCGCCCTGCCTCGCCCGTGGTGGTCACAAACTCCATGTAGGCATCGAGCCCGGCGCCCGCAAGCGCAGACGTAACCAGCTCGGCCGGCGTGGACGTGGCAACGCACATAGTAATGCCCGCCTCCTTCGCCTGCTTCAAAAATGCAAGCAGGCCCTCGCGCGGCGGTACCTTAGAGTAGCCATCGATCAGGATGTCGCTCAGCTCTCGGTAGAGCTCCTCGCCATTTGTGCCAATGCCCCAGGTGTCGTGGTAGGCCTGGCACTCATCCTCGAGCGACAAATGCTCAAACTGGGCAAAATCGTCGACCGTCACGTCAACTCCGTGACGGCACAATAACTCGGGCTGGGCATAGGCCCAAACGGGGGTGCTATTAACCAGTGTGCCGTCGCAATCGAAAATAAAAGCAACACTTGGGGCAGCAATATGGTCCATAAACGAGCCTTTCAATGTCAAAGGGTAAACAACCTGCTAAAAACGTTACCAAACGTCAACCAAACAATCTAGAAACGCTAATTGGTAAAACTGTCAAGAGATTTACCACGGCAATTCTGCAAGTGGTATAAACATGGCGCTTACCGATTAAACGCGCCCGCAAATCCTCTTTCGTCCATAAAAGTAACGTACAGGTGTTATCGTAGTTTTTGCCGAAAGTTCCACCGAGCACGCGAGGTGGAACGAATCATAGAACTATCGCCGTCCCTTCGATTCGTGCAGCCTTGGACCTTTCGCATCTAGTCACCAAGGCAACACGCTGCCGCGTCATGATGGGATCAAACGTGAGCGATACAAAGCTAAAGCCAGCAACCAAAAAGCCTGCTACCCGCAAAGCCGCCCCGCATGCACCGGAGCTCACCAAGGACGATGTCTACCTATTTGGCATCGGCACGTGGGAGCGCAGCTGGGAAAAGATGGGCGCGCACCCCGACACGCAGAACCGTACGCGCGGCTGGCGTTTTTGCGTTTGGGCGCCCGATGTAAAAAGCGTCCATGTCATTGGCGAATTTAACGACTGGGATGAGCAAGCCAACCCGTTGGTGCCCATGCATACGAGCGCTATTTGGGAAGGCTTTATTCCTGGCGCCGAGCAGGGTCAGCTCTATAAGTTTCTCATCGAGACCAACGAGGGCGAAAAGCTCTACAAGGCCGATCCGTACGCCTTTAAGGCCGAGTGCCTCCGGGTACCGCGAGCGTGCTGTGGACCTCGATGGCTACCAGTGGAACGACGCCGCATGGCTCAAGCGCCGCGCCAGCCATAACCACATGTCGCAGCCCCTTAACATCTACGAGGTACATATTGGCTCGTGGAAGCGCCACGGCGACGCGCCACAGGGCGAGCCCGACGAGTACGGCAACTACCCCGGCCCCATGGACCCTTCCCCGCGCAGCGCGGCGAGTTTTACACCTACGACGACCTGTCGGTTGAGCTCGTGGACTACGTGCGCGACATGGGCTACACGCATATCGAGGTCATGCCGCTTATGGAGCATCCTTTCGATGGCTCCTGGGGTTACCAGACGACCGGCTATTACGCCGCCACGTCGCGCTACGGCAACCCGCAGCAGCTCATGCACTTTATCGATGCGTGCCATGAGGCGGGCATCGGTGTGATCATGGACTGGGTGCCCGGCGGTTTTTGCGCCGACTCCCACGGCCTTGCCACCTTTAACGGCCACATGCTATTTGAGCACGAGATTCACCCCAACTGGGGCACGCACAAGTTTGACTTCGCCCGCGGCGAGGTCCGCTCCTTCCTGGTCTCTAACGTGCTGTACTGGCTCGAAAACTTCCACGTGGACGGCATTCGCATGGACGGCGTGTCCAGCATGCTGTACCTCAACTTTGGCATTGACGATCCCGGCCAAAAGAAGTTCAACAAGTACGGAACCGAGGAGGATCTGGACGCCAGCGCGTTTATCCGCCAGGTGAACTGCGCTGTAGAGGCACACTACCCCGACGTAATGATGATGGCCGAGGAGTCCACAGCGTGGCCGCTCGTGACCTATCCGCCGCAGGACGGCGGCCTGGGCTTCCACTACAAGTGGGACATGGGCTGGATGAACGACACCCTGCACTACATGCAGACCGATTTTCCGTGGCGCCCCGGCAACCACGGCCTGCTCACGTTCTCCATCATGTACGCCTTTACCGAGAACTTTATTTGCCCGCTGAGCCACGACGAAGTCGTGCACGGCAAGTGCTCGCTCATCGGCCGCATGCCGGGCGACTGGTGGCGCCAGTTTGCCGGCCTGCGCACGCTGGCCTTCTACCAGATGACGCACCCCGGTGCCAAGCTCAACTTTATGGGCAACGAGATCGGCCAGTTTATCGAGTGGCGCTACTACGAGTCCATTCAGTGGTTCTTGACCGAGGAGTATGAGACTCACAAGCATCATCAGGCGTTTATCAAGGCGCTTAACCACCTGTATACCGCCGAGCCAGCCCTGTACGAGCGCGGCTACACCGACGACGGCTTTACCTGGATCGACGCGGATAACTCCAAGCAGTCCATCGTGAGCTTTGTGCGTCAGGGCGAGGACGTCGATGACGACCTGGTGATCCTGATCAACTTTGACCCGGCGAGCTACGAGAGCTTCCGCGTGGGCGTGCCGCGCGAGGGCGACTGGGAGGTCATCTTCGATTCCGACCGTCCCGAGTTTGGCGGCAGCGGCTATGCCGGCGAGGAACCCTACACCTGCTCAAGCGAGCCCTATCCTGGAACGGGCAGATGGATTCCATCGAGATCAAGGTGCCCGGCCTGGCTGGCGTGGTGCTTAAGCGCCGCGGCCCCAGCAGCTATAAGCCGCCCGTGGTTGAGGAGCCCAAGGCCGCGCCCAAGAAGCGTACGTCCACGGTAAAGCCCAAGCCCGCGGCTGCTAAGAAGGCTCCGGCCAAGGCGAAGACTGCCAAGTCTGCCGCCAAGACCACGGCCAAATCCACCACGGCCAAAAAGGCAGCCACTAAAAAGGCTGCTCCCAAGGCTAAGGCAGCCGCTGTTAAGGCTCCTGCCAAGAAAGCGTAACAAAAGCGTTACCACTGCAATTACCCGCCCCGCGGGGGCGTAGGATACAAGTCATAACCGTTCCGGGAGAAACATCCCCGGGGGAAAGGAACGTATGAATAAGATCTTCGACAACAAGCAGGAGTTTACCGAGCTCTATCGCGATGCCGTCATGAGCATCAGCGGCAAGAGCGTCGAGGCCGCCAGCGACCTGGACCGCTTTAACGCCCTGGCCAAGCTCGTGGCTGAGAAGGCGCGCACCGTTGCCACCAAGAGTGACGCCCGCGTGACCGCCGAGGGCAAGAAGCGCGTGTACTACTTCTCGATCGAGTTTTTGATCGGCCGCCTGCTCGACAACTACCTGCTCAACTTTGGCGTGCGCGACATGGTTGCCGAGGCGCTCGACGACATGGGCTTTGATCTGTCCGTCATCGAGAACCAGGAGCCCGATCCGGCGCTGGGCAACGGTGGCCTGGGCCGTCTGGCCGCATGCTTCCTGGATTCCATGGCAGCCGAGGGCATTGCCGGCTACGGCAACGGCATGCGCTACCGCTACGGCCTGTTTAAGCAGGAGATCGTCAACGGCAGCCAGGTCGAGGCTACCGACGAGTGGCTCACCCACGGCTATCCCTGGGAGGTCCGCCGTCAGGACAAGGCCGTGACCATTAAGTTTGGCGGCCACGTCGAGGGCTTTGAGGAGAACGGCCGCACGTTCTACCGCACGGTGGACACGCAGGACATCCTGGCCGTCCCTTACGACATCCCCGTGGTGGGCTATGCCGGCGAGACCGTCAACAAGCTGCGCGTCTGGGCCGCCGAGCCGGTCGAGGAGCACTTTGACCTGGAGGCCTTCAACCGCGGCGACTATGCCTGGCCGACGCCGAGCGCGCCGAGGCCGAGGCCATCAGCGCCATCCTCTACCCCAATGACGCCGGCGAGCACGGCCGTCTGCTGCGCCTGAAGCAGGAGTACTTGTTTGTCTCGGCCGGCATCTACAGTCTGCTCGACACCTTTGAGAAGGAGCACGGCGAGAACTGGGAGCTGCTGCCGCAGTTTGTGGCCATCCACACCAACGACACCCACCCCGCCATGTGCGGCCCCGAGCTCATGCGCATCCTCATCGACGAGAAGAAGCTCGAGTGGGATGACGCCTGGAACATCGTGACGCAGGTCGTGAGCTACACCAACCACACCATCCTGCCCGAGGCCCTGGAGAAGTGGCCCATCGGCACGTTCTCCAAGCTCCTCCCCCGCGTGTACCAGATCATCGACGAGATCAGCCGTCGTTGGCACGAGTCGTTCGACACCACGCAGGAAGGCTGGCAGGAGCGTCTGCGCCAGACCGCCATCCTGTGGGACGGCGAGATTCGCATGGCCAACCTGTCCGTGATCTGCAGCCATAGCGTCAACGGCGTGGCCAAGATCCACTCCGACATCATCAAGAACATCGTGCTCAAGGACTTCTATGCCCTGACGCCCGAGAAGTTCAACAACAAGACCAACGGCATCTCGCACCGTCGCTTCTTTGCCGAGGCCAACCCCACCTACGCCAAGCTTGTGACCGAGCTATTGGTGACGGCTGGCTCAAGGACGCCTTTGAGCTGGAGAAGCTCAAGGAGTTCCAGAACGACACCGAGTTCCTGAAGGCCGTGGGCGCTTCCAAGCGCGCCAACAAGGAGCGTCTGGCCGCCTACGTCAAGGCCGAGACCGGTCTGGTCATTGACCCCAACACCGTCTTCGATGTCCAGGTAAAGCGCTTCCACGCCTACAAGCGCCAGCTCATGAACATCATGAAGGTGATGGACATCTACAACCGTCGTATCGCCGATCCCAACTTCCACGTGACGCCGACGACCTTCATCTTTAGCGGCAAGGCTGCCTCGAGCTACACCTTTGCCAAGGAGACCATCCGCCTCATTAACTCCGTGGCCGACGTCATCAACAACGATGCCCGCGTCAACGAGGTCATGAAGGTCTGCTTTATCCCCAACTTCCGCGTGAGCAACGCCCAGCTCATCTACCCCGCCGCCGAGATCTCGGAGCAGATCTCCACGGCCGGCAAGGAGGCCTCGGGCACGTCCAACATGAAGCTCATGATGAACGGCGCCATTACGCTGGGCACCCTCGACGGCGCCAACATCGAGATCGCCGACCTGGCCGGCCGCGAGAACGAGGCCATCTTTGGCCTGACCGCCCCCGAGGTCGAGCAGCTCTGGGCATCCAACAGCTACTTTGCGTGGGATACGCTCAACAACGATCGCGAGCGCCTGGGCCGCGTGATGGACGAGCTCAAGGACAACACCTTTGCGGGTCTTTCGGGCAACTTCGAGAGCATCTACAACGAGCTCATGAACAACAACGACCCCGACCTGGTCATGGCCGATTTCCGCAGCTACGTGGATGCGTGGGAGAAACTCACGGGCAGCTATGGCGACCAGGAGACCTGGAACCGCAAGGCGCTGCTCAACACCGCCTCCTCGGGCTGGTTCTCGAGCGACCGCACCATTCGCGAGTACCGCGACGAGATCTGGCACGCGTAAAGGCGCGCAAGCTCCCCTATGCCAGCACGGCATTACTCGACGGGCGTGACGTTGTGCCGCACCCGTCGCTAATGGGTTTAGGAACATCGATGACAGAAGGAGAAATCGATGAGTAAGAAAGAATGCATCGCGATGCTCCTCGCAGGAGGACAGGGCAGCCGATTGGGGGCACTCACCCAAAAGATCGCTAAGCCGGCGGTTAGCTTTGGTGGCAAGTTCCGCATTATCGACTTTTCGCTCTCCAACTGCTCCAACTCGGGCATCGACACGGTGGGCGTTCTGACCCAGTATCGCCCCTACCTGCTGCATGCCTACGTGCTCCGGCGAGGCGTGGGATCTGGACAGCCGCGATGGCGGCGTATCGATCCTGCCGCCGTACGAAACGCAGACCGGCGGCGCCTGGTATGCGGGCACGGCCGACGCCATTACGCAGAACCTCGACTACATCAAGGCCAACGACCCCAAGTACGTCCTGATTCTTTCGGGCGATCACCTGTATCGCATGGACTACCGCAAGATGCTCAAGACGCACATTGAGAATAACGCCGACCTCACGGTGAGCGTTATGCCCGTGCCGTGGGAGGAGGCCAGCCGCTTTGGCATCCTGACCACCGACCCCGAGGACGGCCGCATCACCAAGTTCACCGAGAAGCCCGATAAGCCCGATTCGAACCTCGCGTCCATGGGCATCTACATCTTCTCGGCCGACGTGCTGATCGAGGCGCTCGAGGAGGACGCTCTGGACCAGCGCTCGAGCCACGACTTTGGCAAGGACATCATCCCCAAGCTTCTCGGCGAGGGCAAGCGCCTGTACAGCTACGAGTTCCACGGCTTTTGGAAGGACGTCGGCACCATCGCCAGCTTCCACGAGACCTCGATGGACCTGCTGGGCAACAACCCCGAGTTCGATTTGTTCGACAAGCACTTCCCCATCATGTCCAACATCACCACGCGTCCGCCGCACTACATTGGCCCGGACGGCCGCCTGGACGACTGCCTGGTCTCCAACGGCTGCAAGATCTACGGCACCGCTCGCCACTCGATCATTTCGACCGATGTCGTCATCGAGGAGCGCGCCGTGGTCGAGGACTCCGTGCTGCTGCCGGGCGCGCACGTCAAGAGCGGTGCGCACATCTGCCGCGCTATTTTGGGCGAGAACTCCACGGTCGAAGAGGGCGTGAAGCTCGGCTCTGTCGATACCACCAAGGATACGGCCGTCGTTGGAAATGACGTCGTTATCGGGAAGGGGGAATGATCCGATGATCAATCGCAAGGCCATCGGTTATATCACCGCTAACTACTCTTCGACTTACGGCAGCGTGCTGCTCAAGGACCGTCCCATCGCGTCCGTTCCCTTTTTGGGCCGCTACCGCCTGATCGACTTCCCGCTGTCCAACATGATGAATGCCGGCATCAAGACCGTCGGCGTCGTTATGCCGGGAAACTACCGCTCGCTGATCGACCACGTGGGCTCGGGTAAGGACTGGGGCCTGGACCGCAAGAAGGGCGGCCTGTTCATGGTGCCCGGCAACGCGTATGGCACCACCAAGGGCGGCATGCGCTTCCTGCTGCGCGACATCATCTCCAACAAGACGCTGTTCCAGCGCTCGGACAAGCCCTATGTCGTGATGATGGGCACCAACATCATCTTTAACATGGACCTCAACACCATCATCGACGCACACGAGAACTCCGGCGCCAGATGACCGTGGTGTACTGCAAGGCCACGCGCAACGTCGATGACGAGACCAAACTCGAGATTAACGAGAACGGCCGCCTGACGGGCGTGAGCGCCGGCGTCGTGTACGGCGACAACGCCTCTATGGACTGCTGCATCGTCAACCGCGAGACGCTGCTCGAGATTATCGACCACTACCAGGCCGCCGACTATCTGGACCTGCTCGAGGCACTCCAGGGCGACTTTGGCAACATCGACGTGTGCAGCTACGAGTACAAGGGCGAGGTCGTGGGCGTGTTTAGCGAGAAGTCGCTGTACCGCCGCAGCATGGACCTGCTCGACCAGACCGTGGCCGATCAGCTCTTTGACCCCGAGCGCCCGATCCTGACCAAGGCTCACGACGTGCCGCCTTCGCGCTATGCGACCGGCAGCCACGCGTGCAACTCGATCATCTCGGCCGGCTGCATCATCAAAGGCACCGTGCGCAACTCGATCCTGTCGCGCGGCGTCGTGGTCGAGGAAGGCGCTTCGGTGACCAACTCGATCATCAACCAGAGCTGCATCATCAAGAGCGGCGCACGCGTTGAGAATGCCATCCTGGATAAGAACAACGTGGTCCCCACCAATACCGAGCTTCGCGGCACGCCCGAGAACATTCTGGTGCTGGGCAAGGCTCCGTTAACTTCCGACACCACCATCGTGCGTTAACGTTGGCACCGCAACATCGCTCGTAACATGTAGAATAGCCGCCCGGTTAGCGCCAGGCGGCTATTCTCGAATTACAACATGGGAGACAATATGGCAGAAACCAGCAAAAAGATGCAGATCGTGTTTGCCTCGGCCGAGTGCGCACCGTTTGTTAAGACCGGTGGCCTCGGCGACGTGGCGGGCTCGCTGCCTGCGGCGCTCGTGCGCGCCGGCGCCGAGGTTATCGTGATGGTGCCCAAGTACGCCACCATCAAGGACGAGTACAAGGCGCAGATGGAGCACTTCTCCGACTTTTACGTGAGCCTGGGCTGGCGCAATGAGTACTGTGGACTCGAGAAGCTCGAGCACGACGGCGTCACCTATATGTTCATCGACAACGAGCGCTACTTTGCGCGCGACTATCCGTACGGCTTCTTTGACGACGGCGAGCGTTTTGCGTTCTTCTCCAAGGCCATCACCGAGAGCCTGCAGCACCTGCCGGCCGGCTTTGAGTGCGACATCCTGCATTGCAACGACTGGCAGACGGCACTGGCACCAGTGTTCTTACGCGAGTTCTACCAGGCCTGCCGCTGTACGACCGCGTCAAGACCGTGTTCTCGATCCACAACGTGGCGTTCCAGGGCCAGTTTAGCGACACCGTGATGGAAGACATCCTGGGTGTGGCGCATATTCCGGCGGCCGCCTCGCAGCTGCGCTGCGACGCCTGCAGCATCAACTACATGCTGGGCGCGCTGCACTATGCCGACGCCATCACAACGGTGAGCCCCACCTATGCGGGCGAGATCCAGACACCCGAGTTTGGCGAGGGCCTGGACGGCGTGCTGCGCGAGCGTTCCTACGCGCTGCAGGGCATTTTGAATGGCATTGACGTGGCGGGCTTTGACCCGGCAACCGACAAGCGCATTGCCGCCAACTACACGATTGACGATCGTTCCGGCAAGGCCGTGTGCAAGGCCAAGCTGCAGGAAGAGCTAGGCCTCGAGGTTCGCGACGACCGTCCGCTCATGGTGATGGTCACGCGCCTGACGCGCCAGAAGGGCATGGACCTGGTCATGTACGCGCTCGACCGCATCCTGTCCGGCGGCGTTCAGGTGGCCGTGCTGGGCACAGGCGACCGCGACTACGAGGACGGCCTGCGCTACTTCCAGGACAAGTACCCTGGCACCATGGCCGCGCGCATCGAATTCGATCCGGCACTGTCGCAGCGTATGTACGCCGCCGCCGACATGTTCCTGATGCCTTCGAAGTTTGAGCCCTGCGGTCTGTCGCAGATCATCGCCATGCGCTACGGCACCCTGCCCATCGTGCGCGAGACCGGTGGCTTGAAGGACACCGTGATCCCGTATAACGAGTTACCGGCGAGGTACGGGCTTCTCGTTTAGCAACTTTAATGGCGACGAGATGGGCGACGCGGTCTTCCGCGCAGCGCGCCTGTTCTGGGATAACCGTGAGGCATGGAACCAGCTGGTCACGCAGGCCATGAGCCAGGACTTTAGCTGGACGCGTTCGGCCGATAAGTATCTGGACCTGTACTTCTTTATGCACCCGGAGATTGAGAGGCCGGCGGGTGTGGAGGCTGCGGCCGAGAAGGCTGAGGCCGAGCCCGAGGTTGTGGCTGAGGCCGAGCCGGTTGTTGAGGCACCCGCTGCTGCCGAGGAGCCCAAGACTGAGGAGAAGCCGGTTGAGGCTAAATCTGAGGTGAAGGTTGAGGCAGCTCCCGAGGCTGAGGCTAAGCCAGCTGCGAAGCCTACCGCCAAGAAGACCACGACGCGCAAGACGACGGCCAAGAAGGCTACGACAACCATGGCCGCTGCCACCAAGACCGACGCAGCAAAGACGACTACCGCCAAGGCAACGACCACGCGCAAGCGCACGACCGCCGCAGCCAAGAAAGCTGCCGAGGCCGAGATCGCTCCCGAGGTAAAGGCCGAGACCGCCACCGCCGAGGCTAAGCCTGTGGCAAAGGCTCCGGCCAAGTCTGCCGCCAAGAAGACGGCCGCGTCCAAGACCGCGACCACCAAGAAGGCCACGGCTACGAAGTCGACGACGAGCAAGGCTGCTACGACGAAGGCCGCCGCAAAGACGACCGCGAAGGCCGCCGCAAAGTCCGTCGTCAAGGTCGAGGAGGCACCCTCCGAGCAAGGCCAAGGCAGCTGTCGAGGCAAAGCCGGCCGCCAAGACCACCACGCGCAAGCGCGCTACGACGACGGCCAAAAAGACCACGACCAAGGCTGCTGCTCCCAAGGCAGAGGCTAAGGCCGAGGACAAGCCCGCAGTAAAGGCCGAGCCTGCTCCGAAGGCCGCAGAGGTCAAGACCGCTCCGAAGGCTACGGCAAAGACCAAGCCCGCCAAGGAGACCCCGGTCTCCCCCGCTGTTCCGGCCGAGGAAAAGGCCCCGACCAAGAAGACCTCCGTCCGTAAGGCAACGGCCACCCGCAAGCGCCACTAATCCGGACGATTAAAACTTAATCCAACGCAAGATGAGGGCGCCCCTACCAGGCGCCCTCATCTTGGTTGAACTTCTGTATTAAAAAGAGGGCCGGTTTACTACGACAAAATGGCTCCAGCCGACCACGGCGGGTAATCTACGAAATTGGCAACGCCTCTACCTGCGGTTTTAATATCACCAAAATGACCCTGGTTGAGATCATTCAATTCGTCGTAGTAAACCGGGTTACTTTTGTTTGGCTACAAATAGTATCGGTATAGGCACATTTGAATATCGCGATAATTTGGGTGGTAAAACGATTTTCTAGGACAACCGTTCGCCGATGGTAAACGGATGTTGTTTATACAGCCTGTGTACAACAGATATACTTACATCCAGTGCGTAAAGCCCATGGCCCGCAGGCCGTGATTCTATTGAACTGGACCGAATTATGAGATTGATTCACAACAGCCGTCTGCCGCAGTTTCGTACTCCGTTTGGCGCTGTGACCACTGGAACTTCCGTTTCGCTATCGGTGATTTTGGAGGATGCCGATCCCAACCAGGCAACGCTTACCCTGCGTACCTGGGTCGATGAAATCGGTGAGTCTCTGTATCCCATGACGCACGAGGGCGACGGCATATTTACCGTAGAGCTTGAGTGCACCGAGCCCTGTCTTATCTGGTACAGCTTTATCTGCAATATCGAGGGCCAGCCCGAGGTCCGCCTGGGCGCACCGCAGGGTCGCACCGGTGGCGAGGGCGTAACTTACAACTACGCCGAGGTCCCGTCCTTCCAGATTACCGTCTACAAGCACCGCAAAGTTCGTCCCGAGTGTACGAGCGTGGCATGGTCTACCAGATCTTCCCCGACCGCTATGCCCGCGACGAAAACTGGCGCGAGCGCACGCTTGCCGAAGTTGAAAAACCGCGCAAAGGAATCCAGCGCCGCATGGTCGAGGACTGGAACGAACCGCCCGAGTACGAGCGTGCCGAAGACGGCTCCATCAAGACCTGGGATTTTTACGGCGGCTCGCTCAAGGGTATCCAAAATGACCTGCCCCGCATTGCCGAGCTAGGCTTTACGGCCATCTATCTCAACCCCATCTTTGAGGCCGCGAGCAACCACCGCTACGACACGGCCGACTACACCAAGATCGACCCGATACTGGGCACCGAGCAGGACTTTACCGAGCTGTGCGAGGCGGCCGAGAAGCTTGGCATTTCCATCATTCTGGACGGTGTGTTCAACCATACGGGCGACGACTCGATCTACTTAACCGCTACGGCAATTATCCCGCGTCGGTGCTTGGCAAAGCGAGGACTCGCCGTGGCGCGATGCGTTTTACTTCCATGAAGACGGTTCGTATGACTGCTGGTGGGGCGTGGGCAACATGCCCGCCATCAACGAGAGCTCCGAACTGGTGCGCGAGCGGCTCCTGGGCAAGGACGGCGTGATCCGCAAATGGCTGCGCGCCGGTGCCCATGGTTGGCGCCTGGACGTGGCCGATGAGCTTTCCGACGACTTCCTGGCCGAGATCAAAAAGGCCGTGCTCGCCGAGAAACCCGATGCGCTGCTGCTCGGCGAAGTCTGGGAGGACGCCTCCAACAAGATCAGCTATGGCCATCTGCGCCGCTACCTGCAGGCTCCGAGCTCGACTCTGCCATGGATTACCCCTTCCGCGACATGGTCATCGGCTTTTTAATGGGCTACAAGAACGCCTATCAGGCTGCTGAGGACATCGAGACCCTGCGCGAGAACTACCCGCGCGAGGCACTGGCATGCGCGCTCAATCTGCTTTCGAGCCACGACCGCCCGCGCATTATCTCGGTGCTCGGCGGCGGCCCCGACGAGTCGCAGCTGCCCGAGAGCGAGCGCAGCAAATGGCGCCTGGACGACAACTCCATGGGCCTGGCCAAGAGCCGCTTTTGGTTGGCGACGCTCATGCAGATGACCTTCCCGGGCGTGCCTTCGATCTATTACGGCGATGAGTACGGCTGGAGGGCCTCACCGATCCTGGCAACCGCCGTACCCTGCCGACCAAGGACCAGCTCCACGACTTCGATACGTTGGCCATCGTTAAGAACGCGTCTGCTGTGCGCCGCGCGCTGCCCTTTATGGTCGATGGCGAGATCAAGGCCTTCGCGCTCAACGACGATGTCTTGGCCTACACCCGCACGGGCAAAGACGACGAGGCCGCGACGGTTATCATCAACCGCAGCCTGCGCAACTCGCACTGCGTGACGATCCCGGCGCTCGGCGAATGTGCGAGCGACGTGATTAGCGGCCACGAGTGCGAAATCCATAATGGCACGGTTACGCTCGACCTGTACCCGCTGGGCTCCTCGATCATCTATCACCATGCGAGAAGCGCCTGCAGGAGCCGCTCGATCATGCGCGGGCGTCGTATGCCACATCACGTCGGTACCGACCGATGACGGCAAGCCTGGCACGATCGGTGCGCCCACGCGTCGTTTTATCGACCACCTGGCCGCCATGGGCATGCGCTACTGGCAGGTCCTGCCCGTCAACCCGACGGACTTCTTCCGCTCCCCCTACGCCGGCCCCTCGGCCTTTGCAGGCAATATCGACCTGCTGCCCGAGAGCCACGAGGAGCTGGCTGCCGACTTCGTCACCTGGAAGGCCCGCGGCGGCGAGGATGCCGACCCGCTATACACGGCGTTTAAACATCGCAACGCCGACTGGCTCGAGAAGTACTGCGTCTACATGGCGGTAAAGAAGCACTTTAAGGGACTGTCGCGCCACGATTGGCCGGCGGGTGTCGCGCGTTACAACGAGCACCTGATCGATGACAAGCGCTTCCACGACGAGGCCGAGCTGCAGGCGTACATGCAATATCGTTTTGACCTGGCCTGGTGCGAGCTCATGAACTATGCACACAAGAAGGGCATCGAGGTCATCGGCGATATCCCGATGTATGTCTCGGACGATTCGGCCGACGCATGGAGCGAGCCCGAAAACTTCTGGCTGTCCGACACCGGAAAGGCGATTGAAATTTCGGGCGCGCCGCCCGACAACTTTGCGCCCGAGGGCCAGGTGTGGGGAAACCCCACCTTCCGCTGGGATCACATGAAGGAAAACGGCTATAGCTGGTGGATGGATCGCCTACGTCGTGCGTTCGCGCTCTACGACCGTGTGCGCCTGGACCACTTCCTGGGCTTCCACAGCTACTTTAGCATCCCTGCCGGCAAGGCCTGTGCCGACGGCCGCTGGCTGGCGGGACCGGGCAAAGACCTGTTCCAGACCGCCTACGACGAGCTGGGTCCGCTCAACTTTATTGCCGAGGATCTGGGCTATCTGACGCCCGGTGTTCGCGCGATGGCTTCGACCTGCGGCTTCCCCGGCATGGACGTACTGGAGTTTAGCGACTACGACGTTCGCTGCGGAATTCATCCCACACCGGGCAAGATCCTGTACACCTCGACGCACGACACTTCGACGCTCGCGGGCTGGTGCACGCGCTCCTTTGCAGGTGGCGACGAGCCGAGCGGCATTGAACTAGCAAGCGAGCTCATGGGCAATGCCCTGGCAAGCGATGCCCCGCTCGTTATGATGCCGCTGCAGGACGTGCTGGGGCTGGGCGACGATGCACGTATGAACGTGCCGGGTGTGGCCACAGGCAACTGGACATGGCAGGCGCAGGAAACCGACATTGTGGCGGCCGAAAAGAAAACTGCGAAGCTCCTGCGCAGCACCCATAGATTCTGGGGCGAAGCGTGATAAAACCCCCGATATGGGGTACAGTTACAGCTGTTTGAATTTTTGCGGGCAGAGCGATCTGCCCGCTTTGTGCTGAAAAGGAAGTATTATGGCGCGCTACGATTACAAGTGCACGAGCTGTGGCAACGTGTTTGAGGTTGAGCACCCCATGTCCGAGACGCCCGAGGTCATATGCCCCAGCTGCGGTGCCCCGGCATCCAAGACGTTCTCGGCCAGCGGCATCAAGTTCGACGGCAGCGGTTTCTACAACACCGACCAGCGCAGTGGCGGCTCTAGCACCAGCGCCACCAGCGGCTGTTGCGCCAACTGCCCGCATAACCACTAGTGATAAGCGGCCCCGCGATCAACGCCGATCGCGGGGCCGCTTTTTTCGCTATGGGTCGATAATTATTTTTAAAAATTAGTATATTTTAAAATCCGCCCATACCAGCAGAATAGGGATCGTCACAGGTACCATCGCTATACCAATGAGTAGACCCCACATAATTGCCATTTTCGTCATAAACATCCAGAGTTTTAATGACTACTTTACCGCCGCCGTTAGAGGAGCCTCCCGAATAGCCGCTTCCACCAGAATTATTATTACCGCTATAAGAATTGTTGGAATAATTGTTTTGCTGAGAAGCCTGCTGCTGAGTCTGCGCCACTTCCTCTTGAGTCTTCGCCTCAGCCTCTGCTTTTGCCTTATTTACATCATCAATACGAGTTTGATAACGACTAATCTGTTCATTGATTTGATCAATGAACTTCTTAGAATCCTTTTTGGCATCTTCAAAAATAAGCTTCTGATTATCTTTATTAGAAATATCATTAAGAAGACCATTGAGGCTATTAATATGCTGCTGGAGAGAGTCAGTATCTTCAGTAGAATTTACATCAAAATTAACATGGTCAGTTACAGAAGTATTCCACTCATCATTTTGAGCATTACGACAGTCTTTAATAATGGAATCGTATTTATTGAGCAACTTCGTCCAATCAGGGGAAGTGCCATCCGCATACTTTAAACTGTCATTAGAGATTTCTTTATTCAAAATCTCTTTATTGTTTTGAGCATTTTTAATGGTATCAAGACGTTGCTCAAAAGTTAGTAACCCAGGATCAGCCTTAAAGGCAGCAACACTATCGCTAGCCTTTGAATACAAAACTTCGACCTGCTGATTATGTTCACTACATGCTTGTTTGTAATTGTAACCAGCATAACCACCGACACAACCAGCAATGAGCAGAGCAACAATACCGGCACCAATAATTACCCGCTTTTTAATCGAAGAATTCTCACCCTTTTCATTTTCCTGAGTATTATTTTCAGGATTGTCAATCTTGTCACTATTAAGATCGATCATTTTAACCCCTCAATATTAAATCTGCGAGCGGTTCATGCATCCAGAAACTTACCAAACCCAACCGCTTACTTTCATATCCGATTTATTAATCCCAGTCCCAGAAAAATCTTCCTTATGAGTTGCGGTGAAATAAGGACTGTTTGGCGGGTAGAAGCCGATATTCAATCCCTATTTCACCGCAACTTAGTAGTTACTTGTGGACCAGGCGAGCGCAGAAGTGGCCGTCGTAGGAGTCGGCGTTTACCGGCACGCTTTGGAAAAATCCGCGGTCGTTTTGGCGTACGGAGACGAGCTTCTTGGCCTGGGCGAACTCGGGAAGCTGCAGAATCTGGCTTCGGAGAGCGGCGCCACGGTAAAGTCGGCGCCCTCGGGAGAGGCCAGGAAGGCATCTACGACCTGCGTGTTCTCCTCATCAAAAACCGAACAGGTGGCATAGATAAGCTCACCGCCGGCAGCCACGCGCGCGGCTGCCTCTTTGAGCATCGTCAGCTGCAGGTGGGGCAGCTCAGTCGTAACGTCGTTCTCGGTCAGACGCCACGGAATCTCGGGATGACGGCGCATGGTGCCGGTGCCAGAGCACGGCGCATCGATAAACACTGTATCGAACAGAACAGGTTTACCAAGCATGGCGTCAAACGACGTGAGGACCGCATCGAGCTCGCATGCATCACCCGAGACGGTACGAACGCCCGAGATGCCCGCCTTATGCAGGCGCGCGAGATTCTGGTCGCACTTGCGATCGTGCAAATCGAGTGCAGTGTGCTGACGGTCGTAGCCGGCACGCTTAGCCTGGCACATCATCACATACGTCTTGGTACCACGACCGGCGCCAATCTCTAGGCAGCGACCGGGACGAGTAGCCGCAGTAGCGATGAGCTGAGCGTTAAGGTCCGAGGCCACGGCAGCCGCGCGCTCAAACACACCCGACGCAACCGTGGCCTGCGCATCGACCGGCGCATGGCAGCCCGGGAACACCGGCGCCACAAGCTGCGATAGGTACGGATCAGGCTTGGTTGCAAAGGCGTTCTCGTGCAAAGCGAGCGGCGCGGGCGCAGATTTCCGGCAAAGTTGAGCGCGCCCTCGGGCGTATCGAACGACGCCATAATGCGAGCACACAGCCAGCGCGGCATACCCATCAAGCGAGATAGGCGAACCAAACGGCGCTCGGACTCATCGGCACCCGCGGCGGCGGCAAAGTCCTCAACGTTGTCCGCGACCTTATGCAGCACGGCGTTCGCCAGACCGGCGGCCGACTTAGCGCCGCTACGAACCAGCTCAACACCCTGACTTACGGCAACGCGACCTGGGGTATGCAGGTAGAGCATCTCGAAGGCCGAGATGCGAAGCGCCATGCGAACACGCGGTGCGACTTTTTTGGGCTTATCGAGAAACTGGTCAAGCAGTTCGTCCAAAATGCCCTGCGTCGCGGCAACACCCAGCGCCAAGCGAGCCGCAAACGCGGAATCGCGCTGGTCAATGGCCTTGGCCGTAGCACGGGCAGAGAGCACGTCACGCGCATACATGCAGCGACGGTCGGCCTCCATCAGCACGTCGAGCGCAAGCTTGCGCGCGGGGGAAAGCTTGCTCATGACAAAACACCCCACGTCAGATCGGCACCCTGCAGGCCGGCAGCCCATGCAGAAGCAGCCATGGCACGCTTGCCGTCGGGCTTAACCTCGAGCAGTCTAACCGCACCATCGGAAAGTCCCAGATAGACACGCTTGCTCTTGACGGCAACAGCGCCCTTGGCAAGCGACACATCCGCCGGTGCGGCATCGAGCACACGCACGGTCTTGCCGGCAATCACACAACGGGCGGGAGCGGTATCAGACGAAGCCAGCACGTGACGCACGCAATCGAGCGCCGTCATCTGCGGATCCAGACGCATCTCCTGCTTGGAAATCTTGGCAGCATGCGTGACAAGGGACTCATCCTGCTCGGTCCACACCGCCGTGTCATCGGCAAGCGAGGGCAGCGTATCGGCCAGCAGCTTACCGCCCAGCTCGCCAAGCTCCATAGTCAGTGCCTCGGCATGCTTACCGGCAACCGAGGTCGAGACCTGCGCGCAATAAGCGCCCGTATCCACGCCATGTCCAATACGCATAATGGATACGCCGGCAACTTCGTCACCAGCAAGAATGGCACGCTGAATGGGAGCGGCGCCACGCCAACGCGGCAGCAGCGAAGCATGAACATTCACAATACCAAGCGGCGCCATATGCAGCACCTCATCGGGCAAAATGCAGCATAGGCAGCCACGCAGAATATATCAGCCTGCGCAGCCTGAAGCGACTCGACAACCTCGGGCGTCATACGATTGGCCTCAACAACCGGCAACCCCAGCTCAAGCGCCTTGGCCTTAACAGGAGACGGCACCAACTTTTTGCCACGCCCACGAACAGCATCGGGACGAGTAATGACAAGCGCAATCTCATTCCCAGCCTCGACAAGCGAAGTCAGCGAAGGCACAGCAAAATCAGGCGTACCCATAAACACAATGCGCATAAAGAACGTCTCCCCTCAACCAAAGCCGAGACAGCTACAAATAACGGCGGAAAGCCAAGTACCCAGCCCATCCGCAATAACAATTCAACAAGAATAAATATACCCAAAACCAAAGAAAGAGCCGCAATAAAAGCAGCTCTTCCAACAAAGCAATTACCAGCGAAGACGCCCCTCCCTGGCCCGACAGCACCCGGGCGAAAAGGAGCATGAAAACGCAGTCCCCTTCCGCCGCAGGGCTTAGGTTATTGCTCCACGCGCAGTTCCGCACGAGCCGAAGAGCACTTAATGTGCTCTTCGTGCGAGCAGGACTGTTTGAGCATGGAGCAAAACCTAAGCCTGCGGCGGAAGGGGACGGACGACTTACTCCGTCTCGCCCGGTCGAGCGCCGCGGGCCAGGGCGTCCTGGTACTCCTTGACTGCCTTGATGCGCTGCATCGGCTTGAGTCGCTCGAACATGGTGTTGCCATGCAGGTGATCGATCTCGTGCTGCAGGCACACGCAGAACAGGTCGCCCGTGGCTCATAGCGAATCAGGTTGGCATCCAGGTCGTACGCCTCGACGACAACGTGATCGGGACGCTCGATCTCGCAGCTAATGCCGGGGATGGACAGGCAGCCCTCGCTAAACGGCACCAGATGGTCGCTCTGCTCCACGATCACGGGATTGATGAGCACGTACGGATCGTAGTCGTTCTTATCGCTATAGTCGCAGTCGATGGTGACGAGCTGGATGAGCTCACCGATTTGCGGGGCAGCCAGGCCGCAGCCGCCGTTCTCGAACATCATCTTCTTCATCTTCTCGGCAAGCGCTCGATCGCCGGGGTGATCTCCTCGATGACGGCGCACTCCTGACGCAGACGAGGGTCGGGCGAAAGTACGATTCCGTTGGCTTCCATGGCCATCCTTTCGGGTTGTTACATCAAATCATAGGCGTCGACGTCAACGCTCACGCTCACGCCGCGCACGGAGCCCACCTCTTTGAGGCAGGCGTCGATATCATCAGAGACATGGTACCCTACCGGCGACTTAACAAGCATATGGAAGCGATAACGGTCCTTGGCTCTCTCGATTACACACGAAGCCGGGCCAAGCAACTGAGGCACCGCGCTGCCGCCCGCAAAAAGTCGGGAGCGGAGGCATGCCAGCGGCGCTTGAGCAGCTTTGCGATGCGCCCGATATAATCCTGCGCATCATCGCGGCTTGCCGACCACACCAAAATGTTGATCAGGCGCACGAACGGCGGATACAGTGCGTCGCGGCGCTGGTCCAGGTCGTAGTCGGTAAAGATCGAGCGATCGTGCTCAGCGACGGCGCGGATTACTGGGTCCTCGGGCAGATAGGTTTGAATGACGACCTCGCCGGGACGATCGCCGCGACCGGCACGGCCCGCCACCTGCTCGAGCAGGTCGTAGGCACGCTCCCCCGCGCGAAAATCGGGAAGCTTGAGGGCGAAGTCGGCATTGACCACGCCCACGAGCGTGACCTCGGGAAAATCGAGACCCTTGGCGATCATCTGGTACCCAGCAGCACCGCGCAATCGGCGGCATCGAACTGCTCGAGCAACTTCTTATGCGCGTCCTTGCCACGCGTGGAATCGGCATCCATGCGAATGATGGCGACATCCTCGGGCAGCATCTGGTGCAGCGCGTCCTCGATCTGCTGCGTGCCCAGACCCATTTTTGCCAGGTAACGGCTGCCGCACTTGGGGCAACGACTCGTGGGCGCGGGATACGGCTGCACGCGCCAGGACGAACACAGGTGTGGCACTGCAGCGTATGGGTGCGCTCGTGGTACGTAAGCGCCGTAGAGCAATGGTTGCAGATGGGAACGCAACCGCACTCGCGGCACATCAAAAACGGCGCAAAGCCGCGGCGGTTATGCAGCAGCACAGCCTTCTCGCGGCGCTCGACCACGCGCTCCAAACCTTCCATCAGCGGTTTAGAGAACATGGAGCGGCTGCCGTGCGAAAACTCGCAGCGCAGGTCGGCAATGCGGACCGTGGGTAGCACGGCGTGTCCCGGGCGCTCGGGCATCTCGACGCGCGTCCAGGTGACACCGTTGTACGTGCCGCGGCGGCAGCGGTCGAGGGCCTCGGCAGAAGGCGTAGCCGAGCCCAGCACGAGTGGGCAGCGATAGCGGCGCGCCATCTCGGCCGCCACCTCGCGCGCATGGTAGCGCGGACTGGAACCCTGCTTATAGCTGGTCTCGTGCTCCTCGTCGATAATGATGAGACCAAGGTCGCTGAGCGGGCAAAAAAGCGCCGAACGCTCCCACGACCACACGCGCGGCTCCGCTGGCAACCATGTCCCACTGGTCTAGGCGCTCACCGGCCGAAAGGCGCGAATGGAAGACCGCGACCGTCTCGCCAAAGCGCGAACGGAAGCGGCCGACGGTCTGGGCCGTCAGCGAGATCTCGGGCACGAGCACGCAGGCCGAGCGACCGGCCGCGAGCACACGCTCGATAGCGGAGAGGTAGACCTCGGTTTTGCCGGAGCCCGTAACGCCGTCCACGAGCACCACGTCGCCGTGCGCATCCAGGCAAGCGCGCTCAATCTGCGCGAGCGCCTGCCGCTGGCCGTTCGTAAGCGCGACCGGCGCCTTGCCGCTTGCTGAGGACAGCGTGATCTTCTCGCTGCAGCCGCGCCAGGCACGGCGCTCCTCCACCACCACGACGCCGCGTTTTTCGAGCGCCTTGATGGTCGCCGACATGCTGTTGTAGAGCAGGTTGAGGTCGCGCGTCGTGACCGGCCCGCACTGGAGCGCCTCGATGAGCTGGCGCTGACGGACCGCGGTCTTGGGCGGCGTATAGTCAAAGCCTTCGGGCGTAAGCATCACCCAGCGGTTTTGGATAGCTTGACGGCGGGACGCTCGACCGTCCACGCCCCGTCATCGCCCTTCACGACACGCGGGCTGCCACCCGGAGGCAAGAACAAACGCAAGCATTCGGAAAGCGTCGCGACATACTCGCGGCTCATCCAACGCGCAATGCGGGCGGCCTCGGCGGTAAAGAGAGGTTTGCTGAGGATAGTCGATAGGTTGATGTGCACGGAATCGAGGGCGGCGTTGCCTTGTAAGTCGCCCAGCTCAGACGCAATGTCGACGATATAGCCAGCGGCCGCACGGTTTCCAAAATGAACTAGGACGGTGGAGCCGATCTGGGCCTCATTGGCAAGAGACTGCAGAATGCCGTAGGCGAACGGCTCGGACAGCGCACGGGTGGGAATGTCGAGGACCACGCTCGCATAGGCGGCAACGGGCTCGGGCGCAGGCGCGGGCTTGGCCTGCTTGGCCGTGCGGACAGGCTTTACGGAAGCCCGCTTAGGCTCGGGTGAACCAAACAGCGAAAGTTGCTCGGCCATGGCCCCAGCACCTCCTATCCCATACGTCTACAGAAACAAGAGCCCCGCTCGGGGTGAACGGGGCTCGGATACATGCGTTTGCGCAGCGATTACAGCGCCATCGTGCGGGCGCGGTCGATACGCGCCAGGCAGTCGTCGCGGCCGACGAGCGCCATGGTCTCGCCCAGCGGGGGGCTCACCATGTTGCCGCAGACGGCGACGCGCACGGCCTGGAATACCACGCGCTTCTTGAGATCCATCTGCTCGGGCAGCGGCTCAAGCGCAGCGTCGATGCCTCGGCGGTCCACTCGGTAACACCCTCGAGCGCGCCTTGACGGCGTCCAGAATGGCACCCATGCCCTCCTTGGCCAGGCCCTTGTTGACGGACTTCTCGTCATACTCGAGCGTCTCGGCCGTGGCAAAGATGGGGGCGGCGACGGTCACGGCGTCGGCCGGCATCTTGGTGCGCGGCTTGACGATGGCGGCAAGCGCGTCGATCCAGTCCTCGCCGTACTCGACGTTACCCTCGATGAGGCCCGCCTCGTGCAGCTCGGGGACCATGATCTCGTCGGCAAACTGAGCGTCGGACATGCCGTTGATGTACTCGGCATTGACCCAGTCGAGCTTTTTGGGATCGAAGGTCGCCGGGTTCTTGGAAATGCGGTCGAGCGAGAACTTGCTGGCCAGGACATCGCGCGGGATGATCGTGGTCTCACCGTCGAGCGACCAGCCGAGCAGCGCCAGGTAGTTGACGAAGGCATCGGGCAGGTAGCCGGCATCGCGGTACTCCTCCACCGAGGTGGCGCCATGGCGCTTGGAGAGCTTCTTGCCGTCGGCGCCAGAATCATGGAGATGTGGGCGAACGTAGGCACGGGCGCGCCGAGGGCCTCGTAGACCATGACCTGGCGCGGGGTGTTGGACAGGTGATCGTCGCCGCGGATGACGTGAGTGATCTTCATCATGGCGTCGTCGACGACGGTCGCGAAGTTGTACGTGGGCGTGCCGTCGGAGCGGAAGATGACAAAGTCGTCGAGCTCCTTGGCGTCGAAGGTCACCTCACCATGGACGGCATCGTGGATGACGACGTCGCCGCGGTCCTCGGGCACCTTGATGCGCAGGACGTAGGGCTCGCCGGCCTCGATGCGGCGGCGTGCCTCCTCGGGATCGAGATCGCGGCAGCGGCGCTGATAGCCCTGGAAGGGGTCCTTGCGCTCCTGCGCGGCCTTGCGATCGGCCTCGAGCTGCTCCTTGGTGCAGAAGCAGGGATAGGCCTTGCCCTCATCCCAAAGCTGCTGGGCGGCCTGTTTGTACAGGTCCAGGCGCTCGGTCTGAGCATAGGGGCCAAAGTCGCCGCCCACCTCGGGACCTCGTCCCAGTCAAGACCCAGCCAACGCATGGCGCGCAGGATGATCTGCGTGTTCTCGTCGGTGGAACGGGTGGGGTCGGTGTCGTCGATGCGCAGGATGAACGTGCCGCCGTTTGCGCGGGCAAAAGCCCAGTTATAGATAGCGGTGCGGGCGCGCCGATGTGCAGCTTGCCCGTCGGTGAGGGTGCAAAGCGGACGCGAACGTCTGATGCCATGGAAATCTCCTCGATTGCAGGATGGATGTCTAACTGCATCAGTATAAAGCAACAATGCGACCTCCGCACAAAGGGCATCGACCCACTCATTGGGGACAAACCACTCATTGGGGACAGACTTAAATGAGTAGTCATTAGGGACGTTCTTAGTTTAAGGCTGGTCATTTAAGCCTGCCCCCAATGAGTAGGTGCGGAAAGGGTGTGAATGTTGGATTTACGCGCTATGATGTGCCCTTGCATAGAGAGCCCGGCGGAATGGTAACGGTCGCCGGGACACGTTTTTGAAAGGACAATCATGTCAGAAGAGCTTCGTTCCATCCCGCCCCAGCAGGGGTCCTTTGTGTTTACGTCGGAGTCGGTGACCGAAGGCCATCCCGATAAGATCGCCGATCAGATCAGCGATGCCGTCCTCGACGCAATCCTCGCCAAAGAAATAGAGCTGCAGGAGCAGGGCTATATTGCGCCCAACGGCGTGCCCGCCAACGTGGAAAACGTCCGCTGCGCCTGCGAGACCCTCGTGACCACCGGCACCGTCATCGTCGCCGGCGAGATCCGCACCCAGCTTACGTTGACGTGCAGGAAATTGCCCGTGGCGTCATCCGCCGCATTGGCTACAACCGAGCCAAGTTTGGCTTTGACTGTG
>ENA-OQEN01000095-OQEN01000095.1-human-gut-metagenome-genome-assembly--contig:-NODE-95-length-35104-cov-5.130972_pt1 | contig 35104 bp, 52 predicted proteins | sample MGYA00242791_ERZ504627 | MGnify/ENA primary metagenome ERZ504627 (study PRJEB26092, sample SAMD00036316) | human gut metagenome | host: Homo sapiens | study: EMG produced TPA metagenomics assembly of... | reverse complement strand
CGCATTTTTTCGCGGCGCGGCTTTCCAAAAACAGGAAACAGGAAATATCTGCATAGCCGCCTTTGGCAGGCGGATACTATCTGTGCAACATTTGCATCGACTGGAGGAATTTGATATATGAAAGCTACAGGCATTGTCAGACGTATTGATGACCTGGGCGGGTGGTCATCCCCAAGGAGATTCGCCGTACCATGCGTATCCGCGAAGGCGACCCGTCACAGATAACATTGGCACGGTGGGAAAGATTCTGCTTCGCCATGCTGGATCTGTCAAAAAGGTGGGGACTGGATTGTACATAGTGACGGAGGATGAAGGCAAGAGCGTGGGGATTCGTGAGGGGTGGAATGGAGGGAAATGACCGAGAAACACAAGAAGCTTGACGCAGCACGTCAAGCCTTCTTGCGTTATCTCAATAAATCTGCCAGATATATTGAGATTTTCCCCGTTCCTTATCTCTCGTCCCCGCCGCGTGGGCTGCGGGAATGCAGAAGAAGCTATCGTCCATTTCTTCTGCATTTCCGCCCAAAAGGAAGTCTGTGCCAAGCACCCGCACAGGCTTCCTTTTGCATTTTCTGAGCGGGCATTGCAAGCTGCATTTTGCAGTTTGTATATGCACCTGCGAGGAAAATGAGGGATTTCAAAGGGAGCATCCTTTTGACGCTGGGTTTCCAATAGGGGCGCGCAGCATCCCTGTTGGCACACGATTTTCCGTAGGAAAGTCTAGTGTGTTATACCTTTGCTTCCGGCTGACGCGGAAAAGGGGTGGCGGCATACTCTGCGGTGCGGCAGAGTGTGGCAACAAACGCTTTTTTGCGGCAGTAGGACAGGCGGATTTTGTGACGCGGGTTACGGCACAAATGCAGGATTTTTGAGAAGCAAAATCCGACTGGCCGGAAAAGGAAGCAGAGGTATATAAAAGCCCTCGTCCCGCCGCAGCGACGCTCCCCGTTCTTACGGCATCTCACTCCGAAGCGTATCCAGCGACCGATCCTCCAGCAACTTCGTCCGGTTTTCGCTCAGATGAAAATGAATCGCCGCGCCAGTCAGCGTGTGCTCGATATCATCCGTGAAACCGAAGCGATACAGCAGATATGTCTGCTCCCTCGGCTCCAGTTTGTCCAGCGCCGCATAAAGCTCCCACAGAGTTTCTGCTTTGATGAAAGCCTCCTCCGGAGGCAGCGCATACGGATCGGCAATCGCCTCGATCCGCAGCAGCCGCTCATCGCCGGGCAGAATCTCGTCGAGGTACACACGCTCAAGGCCAAAGCCCTCCACGCCATCTTTCACTTTTGCAGTTGCCATGCGATGCTCGAAGGACATCTGCTCTGTATGTACGAGGTCGAGCATGGCGTTCTTGATGGCAGGCGCAGCATAGGTCAGGAACTTGAGCTTCCGCGCCGGGTCGAAGCCATCGACCGCACGCAGCAGCCCAATGCTGCCCTCCTGCACCAGATCATCCACGTCGATGTTCAGTCGCTGCCCTCCAGCGACGAACTCCGGTACACGAGGTCAGCCGTCTGAATGATGAAGCCCATGTTCTTTTCAACAAGAAGCTCTCGTGCGGCCTCATCGCCCCCTTGAGCCAATACGCAGAGCCGTTCATTGGTCATGCTGGTCGGATTCATCGTTTGCCGTCGTTCCGGTCAAGGAGAGGAATAACTTCCTGACCTGTGCCGCGTCAACACCGGGCAGATGGGAAACGGAGCCGCCACCGCGTCCGCAACCTGCTCTTTCGTGATTTTCCGGTTCAACTTTTGGCCACCCTTGGTCAGCTCTGCATAGATGCTCTTCATTGCCTGCGCCGTAAGCTGCGCGTGGGCGGCATCTCAACCTCGGCTTCCTTTTTCACGGCGCGGACGGCTTCATGAAAGAATTCTGAATGGAACTCAGATCCGCCTGATCAATGGGCGTCCGCAGGCTTTTGACCTCGTCCGCGGCCTGTGGCGTTGCGCCCAGCATGGACGAAACCATGGAATAGAGCTGGTTCTGCGCGGCAAACCCAGCGGTCAGCTCGTTGTCAAGATATCGGGCGATCTGGTATGTGGTGTCGGCAAACTGCGGGTTTTCCAGAAGGTAGCTGACGATTTTGGGGTTGACCTTCTGCGTATAGAGATTCCGTGCCGCCTCGACGGAGAGTCCAAGCTCCGAGATGTCGTAGTTTTTGCGGTCCGGCTCGTCCACCTCGCCCAGTAGGAAGTCGGTGGACACTTCAAACGCGTGGGCGATGCGGATGATGCTCTCGTCGCCCAGCTTGTCCGTTTTGCCGCTGATGAAGCGGCTCAGCGCACTTTCGGAGCAGCCGATTTTCGCGGCCAGCTCTGCCTGCGTGACCTTCCGGGACTTCATCAGATCTTGGATACGGTCACGGATTTTTCCGGGGAGATATACCTGATCCATTGCTGTAAACGCCTCCTTTTCCGGCAAAATCTCTTACAAATATGCTGCATGATATTTTCAAGTATAGCATATAATTTCCACAAAGCATAGAACAAATGTTTTACATTCAAGAGATACTTTTTGACACATTTCACTCATTATCATTTTTCTCGCCCTCCTGCTTGCATTTCTGCAAGATTTCAGGAGGCGTTTTTGTTTTCTTGAACATGCGCCTGATTTCGTCGGTCTAAGACCTTTTCTCCGTATATTCAGGTGACAAGGAAAAATTGTCAGAAAATTTTGAAGGGAGAAATGCCTATGAACCTATTTGATACCGTGAAGGCTACCGTTCATCCGCGCATGGCGGCGGAGCGGTACGGGCTGCCGATCCGGCAAGGCAGCATGGTCTGCTGCCCATTTCACGATGACCGCACGCCCAGCATGAAGCTGAACGAGGACTACTTCTACTGCTTCGGCTGCGGGGCAAGCGGCGACGTGATCGACCTTGCGGCAAGGCTGTTCGGCCTGAGCGGCTATGACGCGGCGAAGAAGCTGGCGGCGGATTTCGGCATCGCCGGGCAGAAGCCGTCCATTCTCGCAAAGCTACAGCGCGGGAACTCGCAGGTGGAAACCGAGCGGCGCTGCTTCCGCGTGCTGGGGGACTACCTGCGCATCTTGCAGGACTGGAAAATGCATTGTGCCCCACAATCTCCGGAGGCGCCATCGACCCGCGTTATGCAGAGGCCTGTCACATGCTGGAGCGCATCGAGAATATGCTGGACATTCTGACCTGCGGCACGCCGAAGGAGCGGGCCGAGGTGGTGGCCGACTTGCAGAAGGACAACCGGCTGGCGCTGATGGAGGCGCGAAACCGGCAGATCAGGGAGGACAAATATGGAACGGAATGAACCGCCCCGCTGGATGCAGGACAAGCACTTCAACGAGGTGCTGTTTTGTGAGGACTTTCTGGCCGAGCACCCGATGGTCTGCGTTGGCGGCAGCTTCTTCACCGTGGAAGGCCGCATTGCTGATGAAGAGGCGTCCGCAAGCAGATCTACGAGATGCTGCGCCCGCATTTTACGAGCGGCACGGCTCGCCGCGCCACAGGTCTTCTCGAAACGCTCAGGCTGGAGGCGTACACGCCGGAGCTGCCCATTCAGGAAGACCGGATTCATGTTGCGAACGGCACACTGTTTCTCAGCGGCGCGTTCTGCACGGAGAAGGAATTTTGCCGCAACCGGCTTCCCATCCGATATGACCCCAGCGCACCGCAGCCGGTAACATGGCTGCGGTTTTTGTCCGACCTGCTGGAAGCGGAGGACATTTTGACCTTGCAGGAATACCTCGGCTACTGTCTGATTCCGACAAACCGTGGGCAGGCGATGATGCTGCTCAAGGGCAACGGCGGCGAGGGCAAGAGCCGCATCGGCGTGGTGATGCAGAAGCTGCTCGGCAGCAACCTGAAAAACGGCAGCATCGCAAGGTGGAGCGCAGCCCCTTCGCCAGAGCCGATCTGGAGCACGAGCTTTTGATGGTGGATGACGACATGAAGCTGGAGGCGCTGCAATCCACGCACTATCTCAAGTCTCTCATCACCGCCGAAGTGCCGATGGACTTGGAACGCAAGGGCGAGCAGAGCTATCAGGGCAAGATGTACGTCCGGTTTCTGGCCTTTTCCAACGGCGATCTGGAATCGCTCTACGACCACTCGGACGGCTTTTACCGCCGCCAGCTCATTTTGTCAGTGAAGAAGAAGCCGCCGAACCGGGAGGATGACCCCTTTCTCGCGGATAAGCTCTGCGGCGAGATTGAGGGCATCTTCCTCTGGTGTCTGGAGGCTTGCGCCGCTTGCAGGCCAACAACTTCCGGTTCACAGAGAGCAGCCGGACGAAATCCAACCGTGAGGATGCGCGGCGGGAGGCCGACAACGTGCTGTTGTTTCTCCGCTCTGAGGGCTACATCCGCCTGAAGGCCGACAGCGCCATCCCGTCCGCCGCGCTGTATGGCATCTATTGCCTGTGGTGCAGCGACAACGCTACAAGCCGCGCTCCGCGCGGACGGTGAGTATGACCCTCAAAAAGCACGCCGACGAGTTCGGCCTGGAGCACGACAATCACATCCAGAACGCCCTCGGCAAGCGGGTCAACGGCTTCTGGGGCATCGAGCGCTGGTCGCGCCGCCGGTTTTATGAGATCAGACACGAAATTCTCCATCCCATCCATCCAAGCATCCCCAAAACCCCGGATGGATGGGATGGATGGGATAGATGTTTTCAAGTTCAGCCGTGAAGGAGGATGCAATGGGAAGAATTTATTATAAGGAACTGCCGCTGTTTCACTTGTACGACAGCGACCTGACCGGCACGCAGAAGCTGCTGATGACGTTGCTTCTGGTGAATCAGTTCGACATTTACGACTTGAGCTGCCTCGCGCGGATGCGCCCGGAGGACGTGACCGCCGATCTGGCAGCGCTGAAACGGAAGGGGTATCTGCAAGGCAGGTGAAAACCGGAAAGATATTTGCGCGGCGGCGAAAGGATTTTGCGAAACCGCGCTGCTCGGAACCGCGCACCGGCTTCACGGATGCGCATGGGGCTGCACGGAACTCTGCGAAGTCACGCGGATTCGGAAAGTCGATACCCCTCACTTATGAAGAAGGCATCGACCGCCGCGCTTCCAGCGGATTTCGGGAAAACAGAATATTTCGCCAAACAGCGAAGCAGGTTTTCGGAAACAGAAACCCGCTTCGCTGTTTTCATAACGAAAAAACAGGAGGATTTTATGAGCATCAGAAATGAGATCAAGGCGCAGATCATCCGCGCCGGTTTTACGATGCAGGAGGTCGTTGACCGGCTGGCTGACGAATACGATTGGAGCGACAGCGTCTCCAACCTGTCCGCAAAATTGCAGCGGGAGAGCATCCGCTACAAGGAGGTCGTGGAGCTGGCCGACGTGCTGGACTGCGACATCGTGTGGGTGAAGCGAGGGGAGCGCCGATGAAAGCACAGTACGCCATTCTGCGCTTTGCCAAGTACAAGGGGCCGGAAATCGGTCACATCGAGTCTCACAACGAGCGCACCAAGGAGAAATACGCCAGCAACCCCGACGTGGACACGGCGCGCAGCCACCTCAATTTCCATCTGGTGACGCCGCAGCGCAAGTACCGCGCCGAGGCGGAAAAGCAGATCGCGGAGGCGGGCTGCCGCACGCGGTCGGACAGCGTGCGCGTCGTAGAGGCGCTGGTGACGGCCAGTCCGGAGTTCTTCAAGGGCAAGAAGAAAAGTGAGGTCAAAGCCTATTTTCAGGAGGCGCTGGCATTCATCGAAAAATATCAGGCCAAAGATACGATCATATCCGCGTGGTGCATATGGACGAAAAAAACGCCCCATATGCACCTTTGCTTTGTCCCGCTGACAGCGGACGGGCGGCTCAGCGCCAAGGAGATCGTCGGCAACAAGAAGAATCTGACGCAGTGGCAGGACAGGTTCTGGGAGCATATGGTCAAAAAATACCCCGACTTGGAGCGCGGCGAGAGCGCCAGCGAAACCGGACGAGACCACATCCCGCCGCGGCTGTTCAAGGAGGCTGTCCATCTGAACCGGATGAAGGAGCAGATCATGGTCATTCTGAACGACACAAATCCGTTCAACAAAAAGGTCAAGCTGGACGAGCTGGAAGCGCTGCTGGGCAAGTACGTTCCCGGCGCGGAGACTCTGCGGACAAAGCTCAAAAAGTATGACGCCGCTTATAAGGCGCTGACCGCCGAGAATGCGGCGCTCGAAAAGCAGCTGGGCACGGTCTCCAAGGAGAGCGTCCGCAAAAAGCTGGAGATCAACGAAAAGCTCCGGGAGCTGGACGAACTGCACCGCATGGTGGACGTCTTGCCTCCGGAGATTTTGCAGGCGGCGAAGCAGGTGGCCGCGCATAAGCCGCAGGAAAGATGAGGAAACTAAGGGTAATGAAGGAGGCTGGTTCTATTTGGAGATGAACGTCAGGGACGATCAGAAGCTTGTTGAAATCTGGCTGACGAATGCAGAAAAAATTGACCCCGTCCTGCGGGAGGGGCTGAAAGAGATTTACGCCAAGTATAAGACGAAGAAATACATGGTCGCCGTGTTCGAGTCCGGCAAGGGCGATCTTTATGAGAACACGCGGGATCTGCTGCTCTTCAACCGCCGCCGCAGCGCCGAAAAGGCCGTGCAGCAGGCGAAAAAGCAGCGTGCCGTGGGCATGGAGCGATGAGTAGCGGGCGAAGGGAGCAATCCCTTCCGCCCGTTTTCTTTTTTGCCTGAATTTAATCCATGATGTCATACCGTTTCATCAGCTCGATACGCTCCTTTGCTAGTTTGATGGAGCCAGAGGCGCTGTTGCCTGCGCCGGACTGCTTCTCGCTGGCGTAGTGCGCGAGGCGCTGCGCCCACGCGACCGGCAGCAGGTACGGGCGCTTTTTGAGATACGGGTAGCGCCGCTCCAGATATTCACGTTTCGGGAAGACCGTCCGCAGGACGCTGCTCTTCTCCCCCGTCCGGCTGGCCTTCACGGCGTTCAGCGTGACGGTGGAGGAATGGAGGCGCGTTAGGTCATTGGAGCCGTACACACCGCCGCAGAGGGTGTCGTGCAGCAGCGGCTCTACGTCGATGGAAGCATCCCAGGGCGTGGGCAGGTCAAAGTCAATGCCGAGATAGTCTCTGGCAATGCGGAACGCTGCCGCGGCAAACGTCGCCGCATGAACGCTGGCGCATTGGTCATGCAGACGCTGCCAGTCGCTCTCATCTTGATACTCCCACGCCCACAGGCCGATGTCGCAGAACTGCCGCAGGCCGATGCCGCTGCGCACGAAGTGCTTGTAGGCGTGCAGAAGCAGGTACAGCAGGTGCTCGTGGGGCGGCATGGCGAGAAAGCTGTCGGTTTCGACGGGTTTGAGTCTGGCAAAGAAGTGGTTCAGCTCGTCGTGGGCGTCCTCAGAAGAATCGAATAAGTGTCGGTGCAGCTCGATGTAAAGCGGGCTGCTGTTTTTTGTGTAGGACACCTCGTCCGCCGTTGCCAGCTCGTCCACAGGCGTGTCGGTGGTCAGACCGTTTGCAAGAAGCTGCTTATGGCAGGCCATAAACTCCGCGTCGGAAATGTAGAGGTCGTCGTCCGCGCTGATGCGGTGATCCTTCAGCGGATACAGTCGGCTGCAAAGCTGCCCCTTTACCACGATGGGGTGCAGCCCTGCCGAACGCAGCTTATGATAAAGGTCGGAAAACTCCGCCGAGCGCACGGTTTGGTTCAACACCTGCCCAATGACCTGTTGCTTGGTTACGGCAAACAGAGCCACGTTCTCTTCGGCAGCAGGCATCTTGCGGACGGCCTCGAAGAGGATCGGCAGCAGCTTCTGCTGATTGGCCAACGTAAAAATGGCAGGCCAGTCCACCTTTTCGGCGGGCAGATCTCCGCCGGAGATGGCAGCTTTGGCGATATGCAGGAATTGTGTTTCGGTGGTGGTCAGGGTCATGTTCGTGTGCCAAGCCCTTTCTTTGTGTTTTTCGATGGCGTGAGCGGCAAGCAGCGACGCAGCGCCGAGGGACGCGCCCAGGGTGTTGCAGATCACGTCATCCGTCTCCGCAAGGCCCAGCGCGTAACGGTACTGGGCGTACTCGATTCCCGCGCTGAGCGCGCAGCCGATGAGCGTTGTGAGGGCGATTTTGCCCCAACGGTGCCACTTTCGCGGCAGGGCGTTGGACAATGTCAGCCCTAACGGGAAGAAGAGGAAGACGTTCATCAGCATCTCGCGGTAAATCTCCGGCTGTATCCGCGCGGCGGCAAAAGTGGCGAATGGGGTAAGGATGACTTCGTAATTGCTGGGTGTGCGGGTCAGGATTGTGGCGTAGAGGATAGTCAACGCAGTGATAGAACATAGCACCGCATTGATGATAGATCGTTTTCTCTGATTTTGGTGCAGGGAGAGCATTGCCCAAACGATAAGCAATGCCAGCATCAAAAAGATGACCATGTGCAGGGGGATCGCGTAAATATGTCGCATCATAATGGTGCTCATCTGGTTAGGATATCTGCAATTCTTTTGCAGGCGAAACCATCGCCATAGGGATTCGCAGCGGTGCTCATTTGGGCGTATTCTTCTGGGGATTCCAAGAGAAGCTTGAAGTTGCGATAGATATTTTCTTCATCTGTGCCGACGAGCTTCAGTGTTCCAGCCTTGATTCCTTCCGGACGCTCCGTGGTATCCCGCATGACAAGAACCGGTTTACCCAGTGACGGGGCTTCCTCCTGAATACCTCCGGAGTCTGTCAGAATCATGTAGCTGCGGGCCATAAAGTTATGGAAATCCAACACATCCAACGGCTCGATAATATGAATGCGCTCATCCCCGCCAAGAATCTCATCTGCTGTCTGACGGACAACAGGTTCATGTGAATGGGGTAAATTGCTTTCACATCGGGGTGCTCATCCATGACTCGTCTTATTGCCCGGAACATATGCCGCATGGGCTCACCAAGGTTTTCACGGCGATGCGCTGTAATCAAAATCAACCGGCTGCCCAATGCCCATGTCAGTTCGGGATGGGAATAGTTTTCACGCACTGTGGTTTTCAGCGCGTCGATTGCCGTATTGCCGGTCACATAAATGCTGTCCGCATTCTTACCCTCGCGCAGAAGATTCTGCTTTGAGAGTTCGGTAGGAGCAAAGTTGTACTGGCTGATGATACCGACCGCCTGCCGGTTGAATTCCTCCGGATAAGGAGAATAGATGTTATATGTCCGCAATCCAGCTTCCACATGTCCCACGGGAATCTGTAGGTAAAAGCAGGCCAATGCCGTCACAAACGTGGTAGAGGTGTCACCGTGTACCAGTACGATATCCGGACGTACCTCTTCCAAGACGGATTTAATGTGGTTGAGAATATTGGTCGTAATATCAAACAGCGTTTGCTTGTCCTTCATAATAGACAGGTCATAGTCCGGAACGACATGGAAGGCCTCCAGCACCTGATCCAGCATCTGACGATGCTGACCTGTAACACAAACGATTGTCTCTACATCCCGCCGTGTCTTCAGCTCGTTGACCAGCGGACACATTTTTATTGCTTCCGGTCGAGTGCCGAAAACCAGCATGATTTTTTTCACGAGTATTCCACCTCCGTATGTGGTGTCAGATGCAAATGTCTATTTATGGGTTTCACGTGCCTATGCACCTTGCTTTTTAAAAATTCTGCGAAAAACGCGATAGGTAAGATCCCTGAAATACTGAAATTCTTCTTTCTTGTGAAAGCATAGGAAGAACACCAAGTTGGGAACCACACAGCAGATCACAAATTTCAGTATTACATCCACCAAGCTGAAATGTGAATCAGTGCACAAATGCCGTAGCAAATAGCTCCAGCTAGGAGCAGAATCAAGGCGTATTGTCCATACTTCTTGAAATAGATGGACACCTTCTCTTCAAGGCCATATTTAAATACTGCATATGGATCGTACCATGTATTTGTCAGCGCTCTGGATATGGATGTAGCGAATAGGATTCCAAACAGGCCCCACATCTTCCCAAGCCATATTGAACAGGCCAAGTTGATTGCCGCTGTTACGATCAAGAGATAGCGGCCCTGTCGAAACAGGCCCATTGTGTTTTTGTACGTCCACACAGCGCTTTGCATGCCGACCATGTAAAAGTTCAGCGCGATCACAAATGGGATTGAAATTGGAAGCACATAGGAACTTCCAAACAGTAGCCTCACGATATCTGTTGATACAACAAATATTCCGATGGATGCCCAGCCAAAGAGCCAGAAATTTGCAAGGTTAATGATATTGAACATTGCAATCTTTTTCTCTTTTGACTCGACTGCATTCAGATTGCCAACACTGGCGGTAATTCCGTTAAAAAGCTGGTTCAGAAGCGAATTCAAGGTTCCCGACAGCAACGTATAATTAGACGCAAGGCCAACCGTTGCAAGCCCATTAAAAAATGTGATGATAATATTGTCCGTACTATTTACAAGCAGCCCGCACAGCTTCCAAATGACAAGGGCGCGTATGTTACGGGCAAGTACCCCCTTCTCATCTTTATCAAGCGGTTTGATATTTTTCTCTGCAATATACGGATACTCTTTCCTGGCGATATACGAAACAACGATGTTGTATACAAACGCGCCAATGCACTGGATAATCAGATACCCGATATAATGGTGTGTTGCAAAAAGCCAGATAATTTGCAACACGCTCTGAGTGACCGTAATAATGTAATTAACGCCCGTAACAATATAGTTCTGCTGGGCTGCCATTAGTAGGGAAGCGCGATAGCTGAAAAAATATGTGCTGGCGGCATTAAACAAATATAAGCCGTAAAGGAGATAGATGTTTTCCTGAATATTTGGCTCATCAATAAGCAAATGCAGGAACGGCATTAATGCCACGCCAATTACAGCAACAACAACGCCAATTACACGGTAGCACTGTCCGTAGAACTTCACTAGGGACGCGACTTTTTCTTTGTCATCGACCGCCAGAGGCTTGTACAGCGCATATATGATAGCACTGCCAATTCCAAGCTCGGCAAGGCTCAGCATGCTGAGGATATTAGTAAACAGTCCGCTTACGCCTAAATATTCCGCAGAAAGTGTGCGTGTAAATACCATACGGCAAACAAGGCCAAGTACTGTATTCAGTGCATAGCCTCCCAGTCCAGTAATGATATTCAAAACAGAATACTCAGTGCGTGATTTCTTTCCCATAGTTCCTCTTCAAACTAAGTCTTACTTGCCTTGCATATTGCCCGAAGTGCCATTCCCTGCGCAAACGGCATGATATCGTAGGTCTGTGCAAATATTCCGATCCCCTTGGTATCGCCTTGGCAGTCATCGATTGCGCTGTGATTCGTGTCTTTTTCAGCAATATTGAAAGGCAGCGATGTGAAATGTCTCTGTATACGCTATTTTCCAATAGTGTCGCGCATTCGGCATAAAACCATGCCATAGCCGCCGTAGCAGAACTATCATAAGTCCCTTCACGCTGTAAAATAGAGCCAAACCCACCGTCGGTACGCTGATACTCAACATAGGCTTGTGCGGATTCCGAAATCCACTGCAAAACTTCTGCCTGATATTCGGGTGTCTGTAGCTGGTGATATGTATCCACTAATCCAATCAAATACCACGCCGTACCGCGCCCCCAACCATAAACGCCAAGCGGCAACTTGCTCTTGATATTGAATGCATGATTGGGAAGGGCTGTGCCAGCCAACAGACCATACGTGTGATACATTCTCAATTGGTCTACCGCGAGTTTTTCACATTGACTATCGTGATAAACCTGTCCATATAATGCCAGAAACGGACATGTCAATCCCAAAGTATCCACATACATTTCGGGGTTATCTCGCCCCCCGGTATATGAGATCATACCATAGTCGTTGACATTCTTCCTGATCAATTCAATTGAATAATCCATTGCCGGTCGGACTGCCTGCGGATCTTTCGCCGCTTTCAAAACAGCAAAAGACAGCATCCCGCAGTCCACAGCAACCGGCTTCTTTTTCCACATACCGGCATCGTCCAGCAAATCATTCACCGCTTGTTTGGCAGCAATGCGGGAGCTTTCGTCGTTGCTTTCCAGTAAACCGAGAATCAGGCAGCTTTTTGCCATGACTGGATTGATCCACTTCTGTACTTGCCCTGAATGAAATCAAGAAGCATATAACGGGAGTTATCTGTGATTTTTACTGTCGGTGTGTGTTTTACCCAGCGGCGCGCAGTTCTTTCGATTACTGCGGGCCATTCCTGCTCATCCCATCTGCCAATATGAAATCGGCAGTAACGATTTTTCAAGTAAAACAGGAAGTCAATTCCGTAGTTGACAATGCAAAATGCTAGCACAATTCCAAGAAGTACCTTCATCATCTGCACATCAGCTCCTCAACTGCGTCCCTTGCCAGTAATGCTCGTGCTTTATATTCCGGCATAGTCTTTATCAAATGATCACGTACTGTCGTTTCGTTTGCGGACAGCCAATCAAATCCGTTTGCCAATTCGTCCGGATTTCGCAGTTCCTGCACAGGCAAAACGTAGTGCTCCTCTGTGCCGAAAATATCCAGTGCGATCCCTTTTGATTTCACAGAGTAACCGAGCACCAGTGTTGGCACGCAGGTGGAATAGGCCGCAATCGTTGCGTGAGTACGGGCACCGATAAACATTCTGCAACGGGAGATATAGCCCTTTAATTCACAGCAGTTATGATCTTCTACGAGCACTACGCGGCCAGTAGAAGCAAACTTTTCATATAAACTGCGAAGCGGAATCCGATCATCGCTATTCTCAATGACAACGTGAGGGATCAAAGCAATGGTTGCATCTGTGGTATCCAGAATGCGCTCAATCAGACGGCAGTATGCTTCGTAGGCAACATTGTCGTCTTTCGCACATTGCATGATAAGCGGGCTCGCATTAATACCGATGGTGTTATCGTCCTTCCAGCCTTCAGGCAACGGCAGCTCCACACTGTCCAGCACAAATGCAGGATCAGCCACGAGAATCGTGTTTGGATTCACGGCTTTCAGCGTTTCATAGCTGATACTTTCTCTCGCAGTTATAAGATCGTATCGCGCAATGTCCTTTGCAGTGGTGGTATCCATCTCGGATGGCTCAAAAGAGCATCCCCAGAATACTGTTTTGCCACCTTTCTCATGGATGATTTGATTATAATGTCCCAAAATGTCTTTGCCAGCATAGCAGTAGTTGTCTCCGCCAATTGACAGGTAAGTATCGCCGCTCTGTATAGCCGAAAAGAACGATTCATGGGCAAACTTTGTATATAAATAATCGCTTCCTGTGAGTTTGTGATGTACTTTGAAGCGGAGCAATTTCATGCCAGTCAAATCTTGCTTCTTGTCCTCGCGGATGTCGGCGAGATCATTCAACCCATAAGCAAGATCCGAATCAGGCATTGTGCTCCAGAGGGTTGCTGGCATATTCAATATTTTCGCGGAAGCACGAACGATTGCTTCGCACCCATGGTTAGCACTTCCGCCATGATAATAGAAACTTACCCTTTTCATTCCATACCGTCCTGATCATGCGTTCTGCGAACATATTCTTCGCAGCTTATTTGGCACTCTTACAATGAGTGTATATAGCGCTTGGTAAAACAGATATTTTCCTTTATACGGATCGCTGCTGTCCGCCAAATTAGCTCTACAGCGATGCAACCCCAAATAGTAATAGTAACTTGAAACACAATCGATTTTCCCAAAACCGCTGCGATTCTTTAGGAGGCACTTTTCCAGCGTCCTATTAAACGCATCTTTCCGCATAGTGCTCGTCAACGCACCGTCATGCCAGCGGTATGCATAGAGTTTTTGCGGTATACAGGCCGGTTCATACTTTGCACAAATACGCTGCCAATAGTCGAAGTCTTCTACAAGGGTCATTTCCGGATCGTATTCTCCCACAGTTTCGTATACTTTTCTGGAATACAAAAAGCATGCGCCGACAGGATTGGTTCCCACAATGGACTTCTTTGCAGCATTACTAACCATAATGCATTCCACGATGTCGCCATCGCCATTGATCACGTCGCACGAGGCAAATGCAAATTCCTTTTCCTGCTGTACCAAAGCGTTGTGCATTGTCTCAAGCGCTGTTGGATAATAGTAATTGTCATCGGACGTCCAGGTAAGGAAGTCGCCCCCTGCCAATGAAAATCCCCGATTTAATGTCTTCGGAAGCCGCATATTCTCAGGGTTTTTATAATAACGAATGCGGGAATCATTCGCCGCATACTCCTGCGCAATAATCGCAGTATTATCGGTCGAACCATCATCAATAATCAATAGTTCCCAATTCGCGTAAGTCTGCGCCAAGACACTATCTATACTTTTGCGCATATATTTTTCGCCGTTATAGATTGGCAGCACAATACTAATCAATGATTCCATGCTTTGCTCCATTTTGTTTCTTTAAAGTCGATTATTAAAAGCCTCCAGCTAATGCTCCCTGAAAAGCATACCGGGTATTTGCTTTATACATATCCAAACGTAGACTCTAAGCGGTCACGCATTTCCTGCCACTCTTTCTCTGAAGCATTTGCCCACTCGTCCCAACGATGCTCACTGAAATAAGGCTTCGTCTCAAGATTCTTCAAATGCTTCTCTTGAAATTCATCAAATGAACAGACAAACCTTGCTGGATTCCCTGCATAAATGCTGTTGGAGGGCACATCATGTGTCACGACGGAACCTGCTCCAATAATTACATTATCGCCGATCCGGGTATTGCAGAGAACAATGCTATCGGCTCCGATAAAAACGTTATTTCCGATTCTAACAATGCCTATCTTAGTATGAGCCCCGGCTTTTCCTGTACTCGCATCATGTGCAAGTATCCGTACGATTGCTGGACAGCAATAACATCGTCTCCAACAGAAATCAGCCATGCCAATTTGCATCTATGGGATAACCGCCATAGTATTTAAAATTCTTTCCTGCGGTAAACCCGTGAGCAAAGCAATAATCCATTGTCGCTTTCTCAGGAGATGTCCCCCCCGCGTACAATTTTCTTGATAATGTCTATTATCCTCATGCCAGTTCTCCCCTCTACAGTCCAATCTTCAGCGCATTACGGACACGACATGCAGCCACCAAACTGCTCTTTGCCATGTTGAGCCAAAGTCTTTCTTTCGCGCTGCATCCTTCCATCTGAAATGGATGTGTTCCTATTACGTTCTCAAAGTAGGCTAATATCTTTTCAGCCTCAGCTTTGCCCAACGTCCGCATTGCCAACTGTCCCTGATAGATACAGGTAATCCAAAGATCCTTAACAGCCAGTGGAGACAATGCAGGAAAGCGCTCCTGTATGTATGTGCAGCGCTGTACCTTTGCCTCGACAGCATCCAGCCGTTTTAGCGAATATCCTGCGCCCATAATGCTGCCGCCGCGCTGAAGGTAGTAATAGCCTACGTGGTCTGAAACCGACACTTTTTTGGCGCTCCCAACAGCCTGATAGCTCCAGAAAACATCCTCGTGGCATTTTCCTTTGGGGAACAGAATATCTCTGACCAGTGCTGTCTTATAAAGCTTGTACCAAACCGGCTGCTTAAGCCATGACTCTTCAATAATTGCTCGCATGGCTTCCTCTTGATTCAGCACACAGTTCCCATCCCGCGTCAGCATGCGAGACGGCGTTTTGTTCTCCCACACCATCTGTACACCACAGGCCGCGATATCACTGTTATCTTCTGACAACCGCTGATAAAGGTGCTCATACATATCCGGTGCAATCCAATCATCGCTATCGACGAAGGCCATCAGTTCGCCAGTTGCGACTGCCATCCCTGCATTTCGGGCATCCGACAGGCCTCCATTCGGCTTGTGTATCACCCGAATACGGCTATCTTTTTCCGCCCATGCATCGCACATGGCGGGGCAGTTATCCGGCGAACCATCGTCTACCAAAATGATCTCCAGATTCGTATACGTCTGGTTTACGATGGAAGACACGCACTTGTCCAGATATGCTTCGACCTTATAGACAGGGACGATAACACTGATCTTTGCAGTATCCACAGGGTTCACCTCCCAGCCTCCAGAATACTCGTAACAATCTTAGCTGGCTCAAAATCATCCAGCGGCACATTTCGAACGGAGCCAATGTCACCAGATTCTATCTGCCGAATTGCGCGAGTGATATCTTCCACAGTGTTCCGACAGAAAACATATCGATTAAACTTGTCAAAATAGTCTTTCAGTACAGCCTGCTCATCCTCTGTACCATCAAGGATAAATAGAATCGTTTTGCCCGTCGCAGAGTACTGATATATTTTACCGGGTATTTGCCCACCTTTGCGATTGCAGAGGAATACGAGAACATTGGTACTATCCTCGATTGGTCTCAATTCTGCTAAAGGAAGGCGCGGATGAATGTGAATCTTATCTGTCGAGCGGAAAAGGTTACTCGGGTTTCCACAGATATTGACCTCGACTCCTACCTTGTCTGCCGCTGTATAGAATGGTTCCAAGTTTCTTGCCGCTGGTGCATAGTCACCAAAGTAGCCATAGATATTCTGCCCAGAGAATTTATGCACAGGCGTATCGTTCTTGTAGTATGCAGGTAGTGGCATCCAAAACATCTTTTCCGCCGACTCAGGAAATAGCTTCTGCTGATTCCGCAGCGTCAGCGGACTGACATAGCAGACTTTTTCCGCTAACGACAGCAACCGCTTTTCTTCCCGACGTACACACTCCTGACTATTGAAGCCATACACATCAGAATACCAAGATCCTCCCAAATCTGGATCCAGTGTTTGGCTTTGATCCTACTTGTTTTGAGAAGCCTGTATGCAGCCAAGTGGCTAACTGGGGGATGCGAAATCGAAATCACAAGGTCGAAGCTAACGTCGCAGGAAAATCTCTTGCATTTTTGATAAAATACCTTATCCATACCATAAGGACCATATAATGCGCGGATTCGGCTTTTTATGCTCTGAAGCAGGCCATCTGGCTGTCTACTAGGCGTAGCAACCGTTCCTTCCGTATTCTGCTCATCTGCGCTGGACATACCTTTTTTGAAGTGCGAAAGACGTTCGTATAGGGAAATGGCCCGTATATAGTGACGATCGATCTCATCCGGAATTTCCATTGACAAGTCTGCCGGGTAGTCTGCCGGATCTATACTTAATGACGATACATGTGCGCCAGCATCAACAAGTCCTTGCAGGTACGCAAGGTGGCATAGATTTGCAGAGCTGTTTACAGACAGGCAATATCCATTTATGACCAATACATTCATATTATTTACCTTTGTGAATCAGTTTCAGCAGCATATCTTCCACTGCGCGGACAGTATTTTCCGTGCTAAAGGTTTTGCCTCGTTCGATAGCCTTTTCTTTATAATGGGTAAGCTTGTCCGAATAATCCAGCAAATCCTTGATCCCCTGATACAACGCTTCCTCGCTGTTTTCAGTCACGATGCCCCATTCATCGTGTTCGCCCAACATCTCCTTCATGCCGGAGACCTCGACGGTACAGACCGGGGTTCCAACGATCAGCGCCTCAGTGGCCGCAGTAGAGAATCCCTCCGCAAAGCTGGCGCAGACGAAAAGATCGCATTTTGAGACATATTTATATGGGTTGGTCTGGTAGCCGAGCAAGGTGACAGCTTCTTGCAGGTTATTTGTTTGAATATAGCGTTCCATTTCCTGCTGAAGCGGACCGATACCAAGGATGTAGAGATGGACGGGATATTTCTCGTCCCGCAAGCGCTTGATGATGGACAGCAGTCGCATATAACCCTTGGATTCCTTGAGTGTTCCGACCGCCATCAGCCGTATTTTCCCGTCATCCATCAACTCTGGCGCGGTATCATCTGCATGAGCCAGTATTTTCTCGGATTCCACCGTGTTGTACAGCACACGGCATGGCTTCTGGAAATTCAGGATGCGGCAGAAGTCATCATGGACATACTGCGAAACGCACACAGTCTGGTCAAAGCGGTCATAGCACTTGCGTGCCTCGCGTTCACTGCGGAACGAACCTGACAGACGCTCCATCGTGTGCTGCTCCACGTGAATCCACGATACGAGCTTGGTATTCGCGTCTTGGCAACCACTGATAACGCGCGCAGAAGGACCTTCCAGATAGGAGACCTCAATATCGTAATGCTCCTTCACGCACATGCGGTGTAGCTGTGCCGGTGTCAGCAGCTTCATGAGCTTGCTGTTACCCGGTAATTCTTTGGAAAATACCGCACGGAAATGGATGGCCGGCGCGAGGAACTGCTCATTCACGCCGCCGCCGAAAAGCACCGTTACAGAGATATCAAATTTTAACCGATCCATGTTATTGACCAGATTGACCAGCACCTTTTCGGCGCCGCCCTGGCCGAGGTCATGGATAAGAAACAGAATCTTTTTCATGTTATTACACTTTCAAGATTGGCATTCTGACCGTGCCTGCTTTTCCCATTGAAGCATCGTGGGGTCATTAACAATGCGGAAAAGTCTATATAAGGGCGGACATGCAAACATCAAGCTGTATAGTGCACGTTTCTTGAGTGGGAGAATACCTGCTTTAGCTATGTAGGCTCTGCACCGTTTTATTAATTCGTCTACACAAATTGGATTTGTACTAAACGCCTCTCTGTATCTGAATATCAGCAACTCCTTTGCTGCTTGCTCCAGTAAAACAGTTTGCACTTCTTTTGAAAATCGCTCATTGCTCCAGTTTTCAAGATACCATTTGGCCAACTCCAAATAACGCTTTGAACTCACGGTATTTGTAATTGATGTCTCTCGTGAAAAATAGAAATATAGTGGAAGTTTAGTGCGTGAGAACGGTGCAGATAGTGCATTTGTCGCTAAGGTACAATAGTTAAATACTGCATCTTCTCCCCAAGTTAGTCCAGTTTCAAACTTCCCACTTACAAGCGCTCGCTTATAAAGTCGTCCCCAGACTGCTCGCTTTATATAATTATCACGAATCGCTTCAGCAACTGTAGTACAAAATATATCTTCCTTTTTGTACGTCAGCGGCTTTATAAGGTCATCACTTTCTTCGCTCACTTGTGAATACTGACACGCTGCAACGTCAGAGTCCTTGCAGCTCATTGCGAAAAGCAAAATTTCAAAATACTGCGGATGCACCCAGTCATCAGAATCGATAAATGCAATATACTCGCCCGTTGCCACATTCAACCCCGCATTACGAGCTGCGGAGACACCCGAATTTTCCTGATTTATCACGATAACACGTTCATCAGAGGCTTTATAGTTATCCAATATATTTATGCTATTATCTGTGCTTCCGTCATTAACGCAGATTACTTCTAAATTTTTATGTGTATTGCTAAGTACAGAATCAAGGCAACGAGTAGATACCTTTCTGTGTTATACACAGGAATAATCACGGATATTTTGGGACTTTTGGTCATCGCACAGTTCTCCTTTACCATGTCTTTGCTGCTTTCCTGTGGAACTTCATATACAACCATTTTGGCATAATTCCTTTAATAAAGTGCATCAAAAAATCAACCACAACGTATCCATACATATACCAAGGAAACTGAAAAAGCTTGAAGCCTACATAAGTTACATACACGCCATTCATGCGGGATTTCAAACTTCTACGGTTTGCAGCCGCGTGGTCATCCCGCATTTTATAAAGCGGCTCGTCCAGATTATAGCCGGTATACCCCTTGGCGTAGAGCTTGTACCAGAGATTAACGTCCTCAAAGCGGAGCATCCGCTTATCTTCAGTATAGCCTCCCACCGCCAGATACGCCTCTCGGCGGATCATGCAGGGCGCATGGCAATGAACCGGACTATGCTTGATAAAGTCACGCTTTGTAGGCTTCCCAATGGCATAGCTTCGCCCCCAATCGCCGCTTTCGTCGAAGAAAATCATGGGGGTGCTGACAATGGCATATTCAGGATGTGCGTCCAGAAATGCAACTTCCTTTTCAAGCCTGCTCGGAAGGGAAACATCGTCTCCGTCCATTCGTGCCACATACTCACCGGTAGCGGCTTGTAAACAGCGGTTCAGCGTGTGATTCAGCCCCATATTTTGCTCATTCTGAAGGAGAATGATCTTATCGGGTATTCTTTCCTGATATGCCTTTGCCACAGCGTAGGTGTTATCCTTTGAGCCGTCGTCACACAACACGAGCTGCCAATCCGGAAAGGTCTGCGCAAGATAGAGTCGATGGCCTCCGGCAGCGTCGCCGCGCAGTTATAGATGCCCATGATAATCGAAACCTTTGCCATAGTACACTTCCTTATGCAGCCATCCGCGACCGCAGATAATTCATGATTTGCAGCAGTACTGCCAGCAAAAATGTCCAGCGCTTTTTGCAGAGCAGGAAAAACAGCTTCCACTTTGCACCGCAGTATGAGGTATCCAACTGCTTGAACGCCTCCCTATATAACGGCTTATCCAATATCGCACGAAGGCGCTGCGACTTTTTCCATATACTTCCGTGCTGCCGATTTCATTCAGGCCAAGACCGATCATGCCGCAGGCAACTCGGTTCAGAAAAGGCGTATGATACTCGTCCGCCCGACCGGAACCGTCTATATACTCCTGCATGATGCCATACATCACGTCCCACTTTTCTGCAAGATCAGGCTTGTGCTGCGTGGTGATGGACTGAGCATTGGATTTGCGGTAGTGGTAGAAGCATTTGTTGATGTAGCTGATCTTGCACCCATCAAGTGCATAGAGATTGAAGATCGTGTCCTCAGATGTGCCGACAATTCGTTCGCTGACAAATTTCCCTTTACGGGCAATATCCGTTTTCATCAAGCGCATACAGAAAGGGGAAAGATTATCGACTCGTTGCGGCTCGCAAAGTTCTTCATCAATCGGGCCTACAACTCGGAGGTGTACATGTTTTTCCGATTGTGCTAAATCATAAGAGAAGCTTTGTGGAAATAATGGGTTGTGAATGCTTATTTGCGGATACTCTCGTACATATCCGAACATAACGCAATCGGCATTTTCTCTGAGTGCTGTACTGATACACTCAGACACAGTATTCGCATCAAGCCAGTCATCGCTATCCACAAAAAGCACATACGCACCATTAGCAACATTTAAACCTGATTTTCGTGCAATGGCCGCGCCTTCATTTTCTTTATGTCTGACATGAATACGTGTATCAGACTTAGCCAGTTCATCGCAAATTGCAGGGCATTCGTCCGGGCTTCCATCATCCACCAAGATAATTTCTATAGTGGAATAGGTCTGCGTATAAAGACTTTGAACACACTGATTAAGGTATTCTTTAGTTTTATATACTGGAACAATAATAGATACCAGTGGTTTTTGATTTTGCATAACTGCCTCCATGACAGCGATTATTTGGGGCGTACCAATCCAAAATGAACTGCCAAAGTGTAATCGCTGAATAGTCGCTACCAAAATTTTTGGACACAGCAAACTCATACAAAAAATAGCCAAAATAAAGCACTACTGCACAAACTGTTACGTATTGCGCAGACCGTTTTGTAAACAGTTTTTTTATCATCCATGGAATTGCAATTGCAGTAGCAATTTCAAAATAGGCAGCCATTCGCGCAAAGAGATTAGCCGCCTGAACCATACCCAAGGTTAAAATCATTGAAGACACAATGGACATATTTACAAAAAGATTTTCACTTCGTGTAGAATTCTTGAATAGGCGTCCACGGAACGCCAGCGCCAAAAGTGAAGGCATCCAATAAACAATAATCCGTAGAAAATTGATTTGGTGTCCATCAAACAGCTCACCCTCATCAACCAACGCGCCAATAGATTGCGCATAGTTCATAAATGCACCAAGCGTTTTGTCATAAGTAGCCATCGCAAACATAACCGCCGCCAATCCAATCCAAGTAGTCTTTCCCCAAGGCTTACTGAATAAGAGCGGAAGAATTGCAAACATAAATGCATGCGTATGAAAAAAGATTGAAATCGCAACCAGCGCATAAAACCGAAGATACTTTTTTTCTTCTGCATAAGGAATGCTCAGCAGCAAAAAAAACATTGCAAAGCACTGTTTCATTGCTGCCATGTACATGACGTATGTACCAACAGAGAAGAAAATCAGTAGGCTAAATGCTGGGTTAACGGAGTATCGTTTCAAGAGTTTTGCAACCGCAAACTGCTCAGAAATGCAGGCAGAAGAAGTATATATGATAATTACTTATATAGCTGTGCGCAAATGATTCCCAAAACAGTGAAAGAGGATTGCCTGTTAAATCAAGAAGCCTCCATTCGCAATAAAGTCTTTAACATTTTTCGCATTACGCCAGAAATAAATATAGTTTCCCGTGTCGTTATAGCTCGTCCTCAAAAACGAAAAGCACGTCATCCACACGATCACAGCGATCATGAAGATGTCCGCTTTGCGCAGCATGAAGTGCCGACGTCCGGTCTGAGGCCCCTCTAACTGCGCAGACGTCGGATAATAGACTTGGGACAAGTACATCAGAAAGACGCAGCCCCAATAAAGTAAAATCAGTTGCCGCATTCTCAGTCCCCCGCTGTCACAGGAAGCATAAGTCCCTCTATGGTCTGCGCCACCACAATGCGTTTGTCAAACTTCCGCTCGATGAGGGAATGTCCGCAGCGACCCATCTGCTCCTGTTCAATATGTGTTTTGCCAGCAAACTCACGGAAGAAATTCGTCAATGCTTCTGCATCCTGCGCGGGGCAGAGATAACCGCTGATGCCATCCTCCACTGCCTCGCGGCAGCCGGGGATATCGCTGGTGATAAGGGCGCGGCCCGTGGCGGCACCCTCCAGCAAAACATTGGACATGCCCTCATGGTAGGAGGGCAACACGACACAATCCGCCGCTTCATAGAACGGATGCACGTCCGTCTGGAAGCCGTGGAAGTTGATGACACCGTCAGCGACCAAGTGGTCGACGGTTTCTTTGTAGGCATCCTCGTAGAAGCCACCACATCAAAGGAAACCTTTTCGCCAAGCTCCGCCTTGACAGTTTTCGCGGCGGCAAAAAACTCGTCCACGCCCTTTTCCTTCATGATTCGCCCTACAAACAGGAAACTGCAAACGCCGTCATCCTTCATGGGGACATAGGGATACTCGTCCAAATTGATGCCCGCACCGGGGAGAACCTTCATCTGCTGGGCGGAGATGATGTTTTTATGTAAGAAAACTGGGCGTTCTCCTCATTCTCAAAGAACACCGTTCCGGCCTTCCGCAGAGCGCTGCGGTACATCACAGACACCACACTCGACAGCATTGGTTTTTCAAACGCCGTGCCGAGTCCCTGCACATTGGTGACATAGGGAATGCCCTTGGTCTTGCAGGCGCTGCCCATGTAGATGTTGGGCTTGATGGAATAGGTGATGACCAGATCCGGCTGGATCTCGTCCAGCATCTTGCGATAGGTTTTCAGCAGCTTCATGTCCTTGAAAGGATTGATGCTGCGGCGGTCAATCTCTGTGCCGATGCAGCGAAGTCCCATGGCCTGCAAATCGTCCTCGTGGCCCACAAAGGGCGTGCTGAGAATGACCTCATGCTCCTGCATCAGCGCCTCCACCAGCTCTTTGCGGAAGCGGTAGAACATATAGGAATGATTGGTTGCGATTAGAATTCTCATTTCTTGCTCTCCACTTTATGCAGTTCTCCTGTGCCGCCCTCGACCACACCGTCACCACGCAGGGCGGAAATGGCCGTCCCGAAAAAGCAGCGGCAGTCAAAGGCAAAGCTCATGCGCTGCACATATTCGCCGTCCAGACGGGCCTTGTCCGCAATCTCCAGTTCGTCCCGGCCGCAGATTTGCGCCCAGCCGGAAAGGCCGGGCTTCACATCATTGGCACCGTATTTGTCCCGCTCCGCCAGTAAATCCTCCTGATTCCAGAGGGCAGGCCGGGGGCCGATAACGCTCATGTCGCCCCGGAGAATATTCCAGAGCTGCGGAATCTCGTCAAGGGATGTCTTGCGCAGGAATTTTCCAACGCGTGTGATGTACTGCTCTGGGTTTTCCAGCAGGTGCGTCGGCATATCGTGGGGCGTGGACATCTTCATGCTGCGAAATTTATAGAGCTGGAAATATTTTTTGTGGATGCCTACCCGCTTCTGTGAGAAGAACACCGGGCCGGGATCGTCCATCTCAATGGCAATCATGATGAGCAGGTACAGCCATGAGGCGAGGATCAACCCCGTCAGCGACAGCAATATATCAATCAATCGTTTTCCAAATCTCTTATACATGGTATTTCATTCCTGTCACCCCGCCGCAGCAACGTGCCAAGCAGGGGAATTTCAAAGCATCCAGCAAATCACAGTTTCCCACGCGAAAAACGTTGAGATTAAGCCATTTTTATTACTTAATTATACTACATATGGATAAGAAGCGCAATGCCTAACATAAGTGAAAAAAGTGTGCTGGTTTGTCAATGAATCAGCACGCTTTTCCTCGTTCAGCAGATCATTTTCCGGTTGCACATGCTCGATTCATGTGATACAATGTTGTTCAATAAAGCGAGTGCGAAATTCGCTGTGAGTGGTAACACGCCGAAGAAAGTATGGCTTGCTTGGAATGAAGGGTATTAGATGAAAGAACCGGGGAACAACGCAAACCAGCTTTTCGACGATCAGAAGATCCGTGTGGCATGGGATGTGGAACAGGAAGAATGGTACTTCTCCGTCGTGGATGTGGTCTTGACAGACAGCCCCGACCACAATACCGGGCGAAAATACTGGAACAAGCTGAAACAGCGTCTGAAAGAAGAAGGCAGTGAACTGGTGACGAACTGTCACCAGTTGAAAATGCAGCGTGGTTGCCGGACTGGGCAGAGCACGCAGAGAAGACCACAAATAGGGAATGAGTCCAAAAACAGCTACCGAGAAATCCTCGGCAACTGCCGTCCACGGGCGGCATACATCTCCGAATTTGACCGGCAGATGGAAAAATACTTAAAGGGCGGTGAGCAAATTGATCGAACGCTATGACATCGCGGGCTATGCCCGCATTTCCGTGGATGATGAGCAGGAGCAGAAGAACATCTCCATCGAGAACCAGAAGGCCATCATCGAGGACTATGTAAAAACCCACTTCCCCGGCAGCACGCTGACGTTTTTTGAAGACCGCGACCGCTCCGGCTACACCTTTGAGCAGCGCGAGGCTATCAGGAGATGCGCCGGGGGCTGATGCGCCACAAATACGACATCCTCATCATCAAGGACTTTTCCCGCTTCTCCCGCCGCAACTCGCGCGGTTTGGTGGAGCTGGAAGACCTGCGCGACGCGGGCGCGCGCATCATCTCCATCGGCGACGGGGTGGACTTCCCCAATGACGACGACTGGCTGAAAATCCAGTTTCAGTTCCTCGTGAACGAAATGCCCGTCACGGACACCTCCCGCAAGGTGCGCAGCGTTGTGAAGCGGCGGCAGAACGACGGCGAGTGGATCTGCGCCGCGCCCTACGGCTATCTCGTCACCGAGGACAAGCAGTTTGAGATCATCCCCACGGAGGCCGAGACCGTCCGCAGGATTTTTGACCTCTACAGCAACGCCGGTTGGGGCTACAAGAAAATCGCCAACTATCTCACCGATCAAGGCGTTCCCACGCCGCGCATGTCCGAGCGGATGCGCAAGGAGGCGGCGGGCAAGAAAACGAAACGGGAAGCCAAAAACGCCTGGGCCATCGCCACGGTGCAGGGCATTCTGGACAACGATTTCTATATCGGCACGCTCAGGCAGGGCAAGTATACCCGCGCCAAAATCAACGGCAAGGAGATCAAACGCAACGACGATGAGCACATCGTTATCGAAAACCACCATCAGGCCATCATCGACTACCGCACCTTCGCCATCACCCGCGCCCTGCGGGAAAAGCGCAGCCGCAGCAACTATCGCGGCGTGAAGATTAACGACAACGTGTACTCCGGCTTTTTACAGTGCGGCGACTGCGGCAGTCCGCTGTTCGCATGAGCCGCTCTGACCTGGCCCCCGCCTACACCTGCGGCACCTATCACCGGCGCGGCCTCAAGGGCTGCACCAGCCACCATATCCGCGTCGATCGGCTGGACGAGCTGCTGAAAGGCTATGTGCGCAAACTGGCGGACGGCTCTGCCGCCATGCTCGAACAGCTCAACGAGGAGCTGAAGCGCGAGACCGAGCAGGTGGCGGAAACGGAACAGTCGGCTGACAACCTCGCCGAGGTGCTGGCCGATCTCACTGAGGAACTGAAGGTGACGAAGCGTCAGCGCATCCGGGAGATCATGAAAAAGCCGGAGCAGGAAGCCTCCATCGAGGCGCTGTATGACGAGATGGAAGCAGACCTCCAAAAGAAGATCGACGGCATCAACCACCAGATCGACCTGCTGAGCGACAAGCGCAACACCATCATTCAGGTGAACCGCGTGGCCAAGACCGCCATCGACGTGTTCCGCGACATTCTGGAAAAGGACAAGCTGGAGCGGAACGACCTGGAGCTGCTGATCGACAAGATCCTCGTCTTTGAGGATCATCTGGAGATCAGGCTCAAAACCGACATCGACACGCTGCTGCGCTGCGGAAAGCTCCCCGCGGAAACGGAGGACGCCGCAAATTTTAGTGAAGGCACGGAAAATATCGAAAACACGCTGATCCAGTCCTCAAAAGGCCACGAGGACAAGGTTTTCCGTGTCCATGTTATCAGTAACGGCGACCCGTTGGAGATTTACACCACCCGGGAGGGGGAGGTCATTTTCAAGAAATACTCCCTGATCGGCGGGCTGGAGGATTTTGCAGCGCAGTTCTGCGATGTGCTCAACCGCAGCAGCGGCTTTACCGCCGCCGTGACCGACCGGGACGCCATCATCGCCATCACCGGCTCCGGCAAGCGGGAGCTGCTGGGCAAGCCGCTGTCCGACGCCCTGGCTCAGGTCATGGAACAGCGCAGCATTTATCAGTATCAGGGTTCCGGGCGGCCGCTGCCTGTCTCCGACAGCAGCGACCGTTACACGGTGGCTGTGGCGGCGCCTATTCTCTGCGAGGGGGATGTGCTGGGCCTGGTGCTGTTTCTGTCGTCGGACGCGCAGATCCCCGGCGAGGGGGAGTACAAGCTGGCCCAAACCGTATCCGCCTTTTTGGGGCGGCATATGGAGACGTAAACAACAATGCCGGAGGCAGCCGCCTCCGGCATTGTTCTTCTTGGTTTACTCGCCCAGCTGATCGCTGACCAGCTGCGTCAGGGATTCCACAGCCTCCTTGGCGTCGGGACCGTCGGCGATAAGGGTGATGGTGGTGCCCTTCACGATGCCCAGGGAAAGAACGCCCAGCAGACTCTTGGCATTCACCCGGCGCTCATCCTTTTCCACCCAGATGCCGCTCTTGAATTCATTGGCCTTCTGGATGAAGTAGGTGGCAGGACGGGCGTGCAGACCCACCTCATTGTTCACGGTAACTTCCTGTGTAAACATTCCATTGCACTCCTTTTATGAAGCATTTTCGAAAAATGCGGGGACATACTTCTCTCACACTATAATATTATACCGAATCGGCGAAAGAAAGCAATGTCCAAAGCTACAAATTCTTTAAGTAAGGTCTGAAAAAATGTTTGACCCTTTTGGCGGAATCCACAAACCGCAGTCGTTATTTCAGCTCAACGACTGTGACTCCGGCCTCGCCTTCGCCATACCGGCCCAGTCGGAAGCTCTTGACGGCCTTGTTCCGCTTGAGCATCTCGTGAACGGCCTTGCGCAGAGCGCCGGTACCCTTGCCATGGATGATGGTCACGGTGCCCAGCTTGGCCATGACGGCGCTGTCGATATAGTTCTCCACCACGCTCTCGGCCTCCAGAGTCTCATAGCCCCGGATGTCCAGCTCCAAGGCGGCCCGGATTGCAGATTCAGCTTGGCGCTGCCGCCGGAGGCCGGCGCGGCGGGCTTTTTCTTGGGCTGGCCCTCCGGCAGGCGCACCTGCTGGGCCTTGACGGTCATCTTCATCTTTCCGGCCTGCAAAAGCAGGGTGCCGTCGTTGTTGACGGCCAGCACCGATGCGGCCATCTTTACGCCGGGCAGCTCCACCAGGTCCCCCACCTCAATGGGACGGCTGGGAGTATAGACGGGCTCCTGTGGCTGGTCGTGGATGTGCAGGGCGTCCTGGGCCTGGTTCAGGCTGTGCCGCACGGCGGCTTTGGCGTCGTTGAGCTCCTGGAAGCTGAGCTGCTTTTGCTGCTGGCGGCGCAGCTGGTCCAGCTGGGCGAAAATTTCGTCCGCCTGGGCCTGGGCCTGACGCACAATGCGCTTGGCCTCGGCCTCGCCCTTGGTGCGGGCGTTGTCCTTGGCTTTTTCCATTTGCTCCCGGAACGTCCGGGCCTTGCGGGCGTCCTCCTCCCGCTGGCGCCACAGGCGGTCGGCCTCGGCCTGGGCCTTCTCCAGCCGCTGGCGCTTTTCCTCCAGCTGGGTCAGCACGTCCTCGAAGCGGACGGAGTCGCTGTCCATCTGGGCCTGGGCCGCCTGGATGACGGATTCGTCCAGCCCCAGCCGCCGGGAGATGGCAAAGGCATTGGATTTGCCGGGAATGCCGATCAGCAGCCGATAGGTGGGCCGCAGCGTCTGCACGTCGAACTCGCAGCTGGCATTTTCCACCCCGGCGGTGGTCATGGCGAAGGTTTTCAGCTCGGCATAGTGGGTGGTGGCGGCAATCAGGGCTCCCTGGCTGCGGGCACTTTCAATGATGGCAATGGCCAGGCTGCGCCCTCCACCGGGTCCGTACCGGCGCCCAGCTCATCGAACAGCAGCAGGCTCTTGTCGTCCACCTCCCGCAGGATCTGCACAATGTTGGACATATGGGCGGAGAAGGTGGACAGGCTCTGCTCAATGCTCTGCTCGTCGCCCACGTCCGCCAGCACCCGGTGGAACACCCGCACGGCGCTGCCGCTGTCGGCAGGGATATGCAGGCCGCACTGGGCCATCAGACACAGAAGGCCGATGGTTTTCAGGGTAACGGTCTTGCCGCCGGTGTTGGGGCCGGTGATGACCAGGGTGTCGAACTGCTCACCCAGCTCCACGGTGATGGGCACTGCCTTGGCCTGGTCCAGCAGCGGGTGCCGGGCCCGGCGCAGGGCCACGCCGCCCCGGCGGCGGACCTCCGGACGGCTGGCGTTCAGCTGATAGCTCAGCTGCGCCCGGGCAAAGATCACGTCCAGGTGCACCAGAATGTCATAGTCCCACAGAATATTCTCCATGGACCCGGCGCAGGCGGCGGACAGCTGCCGCAGGATGCGGTCGATCTCCTTTTTCTCCCGGGCCTCCAGCTCCTTGAGCTCGTTGTTGGCCTGCACCACGCCCATGGGCTCCACAAACAGCGTGGCCCCGGAGGAGGAGACGTCGTGTACCAGGCCAGGCATGCTGCCCTTGCACTCGGCCTTTACCGGCACCACGAACCGCCCGTCCCGCTGGGTGATCAGGGCCTCCTGCAGGACCTTGGCATAGGACGGCGACGAGATGATGCGCTGCAGGATCTGCCGCCCCTTGGAGGCGGCCAGCCGCATTTTCCGCCGGATATCCGCCAGCTCGCTGCTGGCGGTGTCGGCAATGGTCTCCTCATCCAGAATGGCGGAGCGGATCTGCTCCTCTAAGTATTTATTGGTGTGCAGGGAGGTGAACAGGCGATCCAGCACCGTCTCCTCCCCCTGGCGCTGGGCATCGTAGTCCGCCACCCGGCGGCTGGCGGTCAGCACCCCGGCGATGTCCAGCAGCTCCCGGGTGTTCAGCATACCGCCGTGATCGGCCCGGGTCAGGGCGGCGGACACATCCTTCACCCCGGAGAAGGACGGGCTGCCGTGGAGCCCCAGCCGCTCCTTGGCGGCGTCGGTCTCGTCCAGAAGCCGCAGCACCTCCTCCGCATCGGTGGAGGGGCTCAGCTTCAGGCATCGGTCCTTGGCTGCCTGGCTGACAGCCTTGGCCGCCAGCTTTTCCAGCACCGCCGGAAGCTCCAGGGTGCGGATGGATTTTTCAAATAATTTACTCATATTTTGTTTCCTCTTGCGGAAGAATGGATTTGTAGTAGTCCAGGGTACGGAAGCTGCGCTCCAGCTGGGCGGTGACATAGGCGTCCGATGCGTGGTCCAGGGCTCGCAGTCCCGGCTGGGGCAGGGCGAAGCTGTACAGCCGCTTTGCGTCGCCGTACAGGATGTATCGCAGGGCCGCCAGCCCCGCCGTCGTCAGCGGCAGGGACAGCCCCCCCTTTTCCCGGCATTTGCCGCAGTGGACCACCCCGTGGACCACGTCCAGCATAGGGTTCTCCGGCTCCGGCGCGCCGCACAGGGCGCAGGCATCGGCCATGGGCTCGTACCCGGCCAGGGCCATGAGCCGGAGCTGGAACGCGGGCTTTACCAGCTGGGGCGGCTTGCGCAGGGCGCTGAGGGCGTACAGGGCGTTTAACAGCAGCGGCAGCACGTCGCCGCCGCAGCCGTCGGCCACTGCCTCCGTCAGCTCGGCAAAATACGCCGCCAGGCTCAGAGCCGTCAGGTCCTGCCGCAGGCCGGCGAACAGCTCGATGGTGTTTGCCGCGTCCAGCATGGTCCATTGGCCCCTTTCATACAGGGTCATCTCGGAATACGCCAGCAGCTGGCAGGCTGCGGCCACGCGGCTGCCCTTGCGCCGGGCGCCCCGGGCGATGACCGCCAGCTTCCCCCGGTCCGGGGTCAGCACGGTGAGAATCTTGTCCGCGTCCCGGGTATCGGTCTCCCGCAGCACCAGGCCGCAGGTCACAAATCGTTCCGGCTGCATCCCGCCGCCTCCTTATACAGCAAATACGCCTCCGGCGCGCCGGTGGCCCAGAACAGGTCCCATCGCCCCTCCATACGTCTCACCTCCACCTATAGTGTGCCGCGGTTTTGCCGCGTCATAAGTGGAAGGTTCTGGCCGGAGTTACTGCTCGTCGTACCCTCTGGCACGGATGAAGTTCACATTATCGCGCCAGTTTTCCTTGACCTTTACCCAGGTTTCCATGTACACCTTGGCGCCCATGAACTTCTCGATGTCCCGGCGGGCCAGGGAGCTGATGCGCTTGAGCATAGCGCCGTGCTTGCCGATGATGATGCCTTGTGGCTGGCCTTTTCGCAGTAGATGGTCACGTCCAGGTCGACGATGCCGGTGTCCTCCCGCTCGGTGAAGCGGGTGATCTCCACGGCGGTGCCGTGGGGGATCTCCTTTTCCAGGCACAGCAGCATTTTCTCCCGGACGATCTCGGCGCACACCTGGGCGTCGGGCTGGTCGGTGGTCATGCCGTCGGGGAACAGCTGGGGGCCTGCCGTGGCATAGATCTGCAGCTGGGCCATCAGGTCGTCCAAACCGTCGCCGGTGCGGGCGGAGATGGGGATAATGGCGTCAAACCCGGGATACACGGCACTGTAGGCGGCAATAACCTCCAGCAGGTCGTCCTTTTTCTCCACGGTGTCGATCTTGTTGATGCACAGCACACAGGGCAGGCCCTCCTCGGTAATGCGCTGGAGCAGGATCTTCTCCGGCTCCCCCACATGGGCGATGGGCTCCACCAGCAGCAGCGCGGCCTCCACCTGCTGCAGGCTCTCCCGCACCACCTTCACCATGTAGTCCCCCAGCCGGACCGGGGCTTGTGCAGGCCCGGGGTGTCCAGCAGCACAAACTGGGTGTCCTCCCGGTTCACCACGCCGTAGATCCGGTTGCGGGTGGTCTGGGGCTTGTCGGAAACGATGGCGATCTTCTCCCCCACCAGGGCGTTGGTGAGGCTGGACTTGCCACATTGGGCCGCCCGCAGATGGTGATCATAGCGGTTTTTGTGATGTTGTTCATAGGTGATCCTCAACTTTCTTTTGAGCAATTTTATTGTGTCAGAGTAACTGATAAGTGACAGAGTTCTGCCACCGTTCCTCGTTTGCCAGGTCCTGCCCGATCACCTTGCCGCCCATGCGCTCATAGAAGCTGCGGGCGTAAGATTCTCCGGGACACAGTGGCAGACAAAGGAGGCGGCATGGTGCGCTCTGCAATACGCTTTCACGAAATCGAACGCTTGCCGGCCGATCCCCTGTCTTTGGTATTCGGCGGAAATATACAGGGATTGCAGGGTGATTACATCGGCTTCGTTTATCGTCAGGTAGCCGATATCCTGCCGGTCCTTTCGGACCAAGTACACAGAATACGCCGGATGATGGACCCTCAGCAGCTCCATTTCCCTGTGCCAGGCCCAGTCAAAGTTATCTATCATGCTGTCGGGGTAGACGCCTCGGTATGTGGTGCCCCAGATTCTTTGCCGCAGGGCGATAATGGACGGCACATCCTCTTCGGATGCCTCAATAAACAGCTTTTCCTCGGCCGTGCTATCACATCTCCTTCCGGGATTTTTACTCAATTTCCACACTCCGGGGCCGGCACGCTCTCCGCTGCCCGATTGCGGACAGCAAACAGGAACACCGGGCGGAGCAGGCCCAGGGATAAAACGGTGAACACGGTCAGGACGTCCCCATATTTACCGGCGCGGCTTTTATAGATCCGGTGGGCGATCAGAGTGTCCAGGATAAAGACCGCTAACAGGGCCATCAGCAGGAGGATGAACCAAAGGGTATTCAGCTCCCGGCAGACGTAGAAATAGACGCAAAGGCAGACGGACAGAAGCGTCAGAAGGGCCGACACGGCGCCCATGACCCGCCGGTCTGCCAGTTTCCCAGCAGATACTTGCTGTAAAAGGGAATCCAGGCAGGGAATGTATGTGCGTCGCCCGCTTTTTTGCGCATGCAGGCGATGGAAAAGCCCTCCAGCACATAGCTGGCCATGATATACGCCGCCGCGGCGGCAAGCACGGCGATGAAGAACAGGAAAATCGCCGATAATATGCCCGAAACAATCAGAACGCCGAATCCGGCCATATGCGATACCTCCTATTTTACCCCAGCCGGTCGCCGTTTTCCACAGGCTTGTCCGGGGTAATGAGCACCACGCCGCCCTGGGAGTAGGTGCCCAGCACCAACACCTCGGAGAAGAAGTCGGCAATCTGACGGGGCGGGAAATTCACCACCGCCAGCACCTGCTTGCCCACCAGGTCCTCCGGGGCATACTGCTGGGTGATCTGGGCGCTGGAGCGCTTCTGCCCCAGCTCCGGGCCCAGGTCCACCAGCAGCTGATAGGCGGGCCTGCGTGCCTTTTCAAAGGGCCGGGCCTCCACAATGGTGCCTACCCGGATATCCAGCTTCATGAAATCGTCAAACGTGGCCTGTTCCATATGAGCGCCTCCTGTTATCAATCGCTGTCCAGCTTCAGGACGGCCATGAAGCCTCGGTGGGTACCTGCACCGTGCCCAGGTTCCGCATCTTCTTCTTGCCTTCCTTCTGCTTTTCCAGCAGCTTCTTCTTGCGGGTAATGTCGCCGCCGTAGCACTTGGCCAGCACGTCCTTGCGCATGGCCTTCACTGTCTCCCGGGCGATGATCCGTCCGCCGATGGCCGCCTGGATGGGCACCTCAAACAGCTGGCGGGGAATGTTGTCCTTGAGCTTTTCACACAGGCGGCGGGCCCGGGGATAGGCCTTGTCCTTGTGGGCGATGAAGCTCAGGCGTCCACGCCGTCGCCGTTTAACAGCAGGTCCACCTTCACCAGCTCACTGGGCCGGTAGCCGGAGAGCTCATAGTCCAGGGAGGCATAGCCTTGGTGTTGGCCTTCAGCGTGTCGAAAAAGTCATAGATGATCTCGTTGAGGGGCATCTGATAGTGAAGCTCTACCAGATGGGTGTCCAGATACTGCATATCCTTGAACTCGCCCCGGCGGTCCTGGCACATGGGCATGATGTTGCCCACATACTCGTTGGGGCTGATAATGGACACCTTCACATAGGGCTCCTCCGCGTGCTCGATAACCGTGGGGTCCGGATAGTTGTGGGGGTTGTCCACCTTCACCATGGTGCCGTCGGATTTGTATACATGATAGATGACGCTGGGCAGGGTGGTCACCAGGTCCAGGTTGAACTCCCGCTCCAGCCGCTCCTGGATGATCTCCATGTGGAGCATGCCCAAAAAGCCGCACCGGAAGCCGAAGCCCAGGGCCACGGAGCTCTCCGGCTCGAAGGTCAGGGAGGCGTCATTGAGCTGGAGTTTTTCCAGGGCGTCCCGCAGGTCGGGATATTTGCTGCCGTCCTCGGTGTAAATGCCGCAGTAGACCATGGACTGGGCGGGCCGGTAGCCGGGCAGAGGCTGGGCGGCGGGGTTCTCCGCGTCGGTGATGGTATCGCCCACCTGGGTGTCCTTGACATTTTTGATGGAGGCGGTGAAATAGCCCACCTCACCGGCCTGGAGGGCGTCCGTGGGCTCGTTGCCCAGGGGCTTCAGGTAGCCGCACTCCAGAATGGTATACTGGGCTCCGGTGGCCATCATGCGCACCGTCTGGCCCCGGCGGATGGTGCCCTGCTTGATGCGGAACAGCACCACCACGCTACATAGGGGTCGTACTGGCTGTCGAAGATCAGCGCCTGAAGGGGGGCGTTGGGGTCGCCGTCGGGGGCGGGCACGTTGCGGACCACGTCCTCCAGCACCGCCTCCACGTTAAGTCCCAGCTTGGCGGAGATCTCCGGCGCGTCCATGGCGGGCAGGCCGATGATGTCCTCCACCTCCTGCTTGGCCTTCATGGGGTCGGCGGCGGGCAGGTCGATCTTGTTGAATACGGGCAGGATCTCCAGCTCGTGCTCCATGGCCAGATAGGTGTTGGCCAGGGTCTGGGCCTCCACCCCCTGAGTGGCGTCCACCACCAGCACAGCGCCCTCGCAGGCGGCCAGGGACCGGGAGACCTCATAGTTGAAGTCCACATGGCCCGGGGTATCGATCAGGTTCAGAGCATAAATTTCGCCGTCCTGAGCCTTGTAAAAAAGATGGACGGCACGGGACTTGATGGTGATGCCCCGCTCCCGTTCCAGGTCCATATTGTCCAGGATCTGGTTTTCCATCTCCCGCTGAGGCACGGCGTCGCACAGCTCCAGCAGCCGGTCCGCCAGCGTGGACTTGCCGTGGTCGATGTGGGCGATGATGGAAAAGTTACGGATATGGGATTGTTCAAACATTTGCGTTCCTCCTGTAGGTAAGTCCACGCTGACGCGCCAAGTGGCGCGTAACAAGCGTTTTGCGCAGCAAACCTTGCCGCAGGCGGAATTCATTTCCGCCGAAGGACATTAAATGAAAGGGCTCCCGGTTTGCCGTCAGGCAACTGAATGGGACTTGCCGTGGTCAATATGGGCGATGATGGAAAAATTGCGAATATGGGATTGTTCAAACATTTGCGTTCCTCCTG
>ENA-OQEN01000094-OQEN01000094.1-human-gut-metagenome-genome-assembly--contig:-NODE-94-length-35248-cov-3.070271_pt1 | contig 35248 bp, 46 predicted proteins | sample MGYA00242791_ERZ504627 | MGnify/ENA primary metagenome ERZ504627 (study PRJEB26092, sample SAMD00036316) | human gut metagenome | host: Homo sapiens | study: EMG produced TPA metagenomics assembly of... | reverse complement strand
CGCCATTATGGGCTATTTTTTGCTCAATCATTTTCACAAGTATCAGTTGGCAAAGGTATTTTTGCTTGGGATGTCGCTGTGGTTCTACAGCTACTTTAATGTGAAATATTTGCCGGTGATTCTTTTGAGCATCGGCCTGAATTACCTAGCCGGGATCTTCCTGCTCCGAGAGGGGCCGGGGAAGGCGGTGCGCAGGCTGGTTTTTCTATCGGCCCTACTGGTCAATATTGGCGCGCTGTTTTACTTCAAGTATTTTGATTTTTTCCTGGAGAATTTGAATACCGCCTTGAAAACAGATTTCAACCTGCTGCATCTGGCGCTGCCGCTGGGGATCAGTTTTTTCACCTTCCAGCAGCTTGCGTTTCTCATTGACAGCTATCGCAGGGATGTGCCGAAATATCCTCTTTTGGATTATGCGCTGTTTGTTGCTTTTTTTCCTAAAATTTACAGGGGCCGATTGCGCTCCACAGCGAGATGATCCCCCAGTTTCAGGAGGCGGCTAGGAAATCCTTTTGTTATGAAAACTTCTCCAAGGGTCTGATGGCAGTCGCCTTTGGCCTGGCCAAAAAGGTATTGCTGGCGGATACCTTCGGCAAGCTGGTGGATTGGGGCTATGCGGATGTGGGTGCGCTTGACACAGTGAGCGCCCTTTTGGTGATGCTTGCCTATACGCTCCAGATTTATTTTGATTTCAGCGGTTATTGCGATGTGGCAAGCGGTATTTGCAGCATGCTGAATATCGAATTGCCGATGAACTTCAATTCACCCTACAAGGCGCTCACGGTTTATGATTTTTGGAAGCGCTGGCACATCACGCTGACCCGGTTCTTCCGCACCTATATCTATTTCCCGCTGGGCGCAGCCGGAAGGGGACGTTGCGCACCTATTTCAATATTTTCCTGATCTTTTTCGTTAGCGGCATCTGGCACGGTGCAAACTGGACGTTTATATTATGGGGCGCGCTGCACGGTGTTGCGATGGTGCTCAACCGGATTTTCAAAAAGCAGATTGACCAGCTGCATCCGGCCCTGAGTTGGCTGGCAACATTCGCTTTTATCAATGTAACGTGGGTTTATTTTCGCGCGGCGTCCGTTTCAGAGGCAAACCTATTCCTGCGCCAGATTCTTCACCTGAATCTGCGCCGATCCAGAAGGCTGCAATGGATGTATTTGTGCTGCCGGAATTTGATTTCATATTTCAATTGTTCCACACATCCCGCCCGCTGCTGCTGATGGCGGCATTCTTTGCCTTTGCGCTATTTGCGATTCTTGGCATGAAAAACACGAATGAGCGCATGAACCGGTTCAAGCCGAGCGCGCCGCTGTCGCTGGTGACCGCCGTGCTTCTGGTGTGGTCAATCCTGTCCTTTGGTGGCATCAGCACCTTCCTTTATATTAATTTTTAGGAGAACGCGCAATGTATAAAAAATTTGTACGCAATACGCTGATGATGACAGTCGCGCTGCTGATCGTATGCGGATCGGCTATCTTTGCAATCGACCCCTATTACCATTACCATACGCCCTGGTTTGGCTTGCAGGCAACGCCTTTTCAGGAGCGGTATTGCAATGCGGGGCTTGCGGAGCATTTTGATTATGATAGCGTAATTATCGGTTCTTCCATGACGGAAAACTTCCGTGCCTCCTGGTTTGACGAGGCTTTTAGCTGCAAAACGATAAAGCTTTCCTACTCCGGCGCGCGTTCCATCAATACCAAAACGATCATGGAGAAGGTTTTTGAGCACGGCGGGGTTCGCAATGTCTTTTTGGGCTGGATACCGCAATGCTGACGAGCGCGCCGGATTTTACCCAATTTGATATTCCGGAGTATTTGTATGACGGTATTGGGGGGAATGATGTCAATTACCTGTTGAATAAAAACATCCTGTTTGGCGATACGGTCAAGACGCTCCAGCGGCAGGAGAATTTTAGCTTTGATGATATGTATGTATGGGAGAAAAACTACACGTTTTCCGAAAAAGAGGTGCTGTATGGAAAGCAGGCCTATGTAAAATCGAGGTTAAAAACGGTAAAAGAGCCGATGGAAAAGACCGCGCTTTTACAAACGAGCCGTGCAAATCTGGAGCAAAATATCCTACCCTTTATTCAGCAAAATCCGGATACCACCTTTTATCTGTTTGTGCCGCCCTACAGCATCCTGTTTTGGGATATGGAGCACCGCAAGGGGGAAACAGACGCGCTGCTTTACATGCTGGAGGATACGGCGGAGCAGCTTTTGGACTACCCCAATGTAAAGCTGTTTTACTATCAGAATATAGAAGAGATCGTAACCGATTTAAACAATTATAAGGACTATTCGCATTATTCCTCCGATGTAAACCGATATATCGTCCGCAGCATGAGGGAGGGCACGCACCAGATGACAAAAGAAAACTACCGTGCGGAGTTTCAGCGGATGAAGGATCTGGCGGAAAACTTTGACTACGAGCAATTTTTTCAATGAGCTAGATTGAGCCAAATCAAAAAAGCTTTTTGGCTCTGAAACAGGATAATACAATTGAAGCGCTCAAGATCTGTTTGGGGATTTTGCATAATCAACCGTTTGATGAAATTTTCCAGAGGAGGTATCTATGGGCTTTACCCTTGAAACGAGTATTCCTGCGCTTACCGTTTTTTACAGGGGATTTTCAGCTTCTTCTCCCCCTGTGTGCTGCCGCTCATGCCCCTTTATATGGCTATCTCTCCGGAGGAACCAAAATAATAGGAGCGGATGGCGTACTCCGCTATCCACGGAAAAAAGTGTTTTTGAATACCGTCTTTTTTGTGTTGGGCGTGAGCTTTGCGTTTTTCCTGCTGGGTTTTGGCTTTACCGCCGCCGGGAGGTTCCTAAGTGAATACCGCGTGTGGTTTTCCCGCATCGGCGGTATCCTAGTGATCCTGTTCGGCTTGTATCAACTGGGTGTTTTCGGCTCCAGTGTGCTGGGGCGTGAGCACAGGCTGCCCTTTCGCCTGGACCGTTTTGCGATGAATCCACTTGTCGCGTTGCTGCTGGGGTTTACTTTTAGCTTTGCATGGACGCCCTGCGTCGGCCCGGCGCTTGCAGGTGTGCTGCTGATGGCCTCCTCAGCGGATTCGGCTATAAAGGGCTTTGTGTTGATCGGCGTGTATACCGCTGGGTTTGTGCTGCCGTTTCTTGCCCTGGGCCTTTTCACCGGGAGTTTGCTTGATTTTTTGAAAAAGCATCAGAAGGCGGTTCGCTATACGGTTAAGGCGGGTGGTGTGCTTCTAATTCTGATGGGCGTGATGATGCTGACCGGATGGATGAATGGGATTACTGGTTACCTTTCCAGCCTAGGCACAGGAGCACAGCAGGAATCGGTGTCCAGCCCGGCGGAACCGGGTCCTACGCAGGCTGATTCGCAGTGGTCCTCTGCACGCGGGGAGAAACAGAGCCGCAGGATGATCGGGAAACTATGCCCGCCCCCTCGTTTGCCCTGACCGATCAGAATGGGGCGGAGCACAAGCTGGCCGATTACCGCGGCAAGGTTATCTTTTTAAATTTCTGGGCGACCTGGTGCGGGCCATGCCAGCGGGAGATGCCGGATATCCAGAAGCTATATGAAAAATACGGGAAGAATACAGGCGACGTTATTGTTTTGGGCGTGGCCAATCCAAAAACAAAGGATGCGCCCAATAATCAGGATCAGGCGGAGCCCGGCATTGTCCAATACCTTTCCGAAAACGGCTACAGTTATCCTGTTTTGATGGACCGTACGGGAGCGTTGTTTTCCGCCTATGGAATTACGTCTTTCCCCACGACTTTATGATCGATCAGGAGGGGAATGTGTTCGGGTATGTGACAGGGATGCTGACAGCTGATATCATGGAGAGTATTGTACGGCAAACGCTAGAGGGCAGGCGGCCTTGATTTGTGCTCCGCCGCCTGTCCGCCGATTCAAAAAGGAGCGCGTTGCATATTGAATAAAAATAAATGCCTCACTAAGCTGAGAAAAAGCACGGTTTTGCATCTTAAAACGCAAAATGAGGCCATATTGTACGGCCCTCAAGTGGTTTTTCCGGGGCCTGTTGCAAAATACAAAATTTTGCAACAGGCCCCTTTGCCTATTCCACACCGGTTGAAATGATAAAAGCGCTTTCATATCTCATGCAGATCGTCGGAATCCTCTATATATTCTGTGATATCTCCCGGCTGGCAGCAAAGCGCCCGACAAATTTTACTGAGCGTATCTGTTGTAACGGAGGTATTATTTCGCATGCTTGTGATCGTTCCATCAGCCAGTCCAGTCATCTTTTTCAGACGATAGAGGCTGATCCCTCGTTCCTCTAAAAGACAGAAAAGCTTTGTGTATACAATCGCCATTCCCATACCTCCCTTTATATAGTATATATAGGGAAGATAATCTTTGAAAGCCAATAAAAATTAGCTTAAAAAATATAGAATGAATTTTTATGGGAAGGGACGGATGAAGGGGGGGTGGAAGGCGCTCTCAGCATCAGAATCGGAATAGACCCCGCCGTGGCAAAAGCGGCTAATGGGGCCAAACCCGTGTATTTCAGCAGAGAGGTTCCTACCTTGGAATGAAGCAGGCGGCGGATCAGCCGGTTTACCGCAGTTGAGCACGGGCTTGGCGGATGTTTTCGACAAACCGGCGGCCGGTTTCTGTAATTCTTTGGTAATCGCCCGTTTTTGCACCGGCGGTCAGGGAACTGCCCGCGCCGACGGCGACCGCCCCCGCCTTGATCCAGTCGGCCACATTATCCACATCCACGCCGCCGGTGGGCATCATCTTCGCATAGGGAATCGGGCCGCGGATTGCCTTAATGATCTTCGGGCCGAACACGTCGCCGGGGAACACCTTGAGGATATCCGCCCCTGCCTCCATCGCCATGACCGCTTCGCGCACCGTCATCACGCCGGGCATGATGGGCACGCGGTAATGGTTGCAGAGCTTTACCGTTTCCGGATCAAAATAAGGGGAGACGACGTATTGCGCGCCGTTTAAAATGGCGATGCGCGCTGTAGCAGCGTCCATCACAGTGCCCGCGCCCAGGATGATGCCGCCGTCCGCATAGCGTTTGGCAAGGTCGGCAATCACTTTGTCGGCCTGCGGGACGGTGAAGGTAAGCTCGATTGCCGCCACGCCGCCCTCCATGCATGCGTCCGCAATGCGGATGGCCTGTTCGCTCGTCTCCGCCCGGACGACGGCGACAATGCCCGCCTCCTGGATGCGGGTTAAAACGGTTTCTTTATCCATATCAATCAGTCCTTTGATTCAATTTGAGATGGGTGCAGGGGATTATCTCTGCACACGCGCGCCCGCGCCCTTCATCACGTTTTCCACTTCTTTCAGGCTCGCCATGGAGGTGTCGCCCGGTGTGGTCATGGCGAGCGCGCCGTGCGCAACGCCGAAATTGACCGCTTGCTGCGCGTCGCCCGTGGTCATTAGGCCGTAGATGAGGCCGGAAGCGAAGCTGTCGCCGCCGCCGACGCGGTCATAAATTTCGAGCGCGGGCAGGCTGAGACCATGGTAAAGCTGGCCGTTCGCCCAGCAAATCGCGCTCCAATCATTGACCGTGGCGGTTTTCACCGCGCGCAGGGTCGTGGCGACCACCTGGAAGTTAGGGTAGACTTTCACAGCCTCTTCGATCATCCTGCCGTAGCCTTCGATGCTGAGGGTTTTGAGAGTTGCATCATTGCCGGGCACCTCAAAGCCGAGGCAGGCGGTAAAATCCTCCTCGTTGCCGATCATCACGTCGACATATTTTGCAAGCTCCCGGTTGACCTCCTGCGCCTTTGCCTGCCCGCCGATCTCCTTCCAGAGGGAGGGACGGTAGTTGAGATCATAGGAGACGACCGTGCCCCATTTTTTCGCGGCCTTCACGGCCTCCAGCACCGCCTGCGCCGTTGTTTCAGAAAGCGCGGCGAAAATGCCGCCCGTGTGCAGCCAGCGCGCGCCGAGGCGGCCGAAGATGAAATCCCAGTCGATATCGCCGGGTTTTAACTGCGAGGCAGCGGTATGCCCACGGTCCGACACGCCCACCGCGCCGCGCAGGCCAAAGCCGCGCTCCGTGAAATTCAGGCCGTTTCGCACGCTGCGGCCGATGCCGTCGTAGGGCTTCCATTCAATAAGGGATGTATCCACGCCGCCCTGTAAAATAAAATCTTCGATCAGGCGGCCGACCTCGTTATCGGCCAGCGCCGTGACCACCGCCGTGTGCAGGCCGAAGCAGCGCCGCAGGCCGCGCGCGACGTTGTATTCTCCGCCGCCCTCCCAAGCGCGGAAGGTGCGCGCGGTTTTGATGCGCCCGTCGCCAGGGTCGAGACGGAGCATCACCTCGCCGAGCGAAATTTCGTCAAACAGGCAGTCCTGCTTGGCGCGAAGGTTCAAATCCATTGTCATTCTTCCTTTGCAGATAAGATATTTGATGGATGCTGCAAAAAAGAGCAAGTTTGCCCATGATTGATCAAACAAGAGCTATCCTAAATACAGACGGCCGACGTATTCCGCTGCAATCAATTTTTACACGCCGGAATAGGCTGAAAAACCGCCGTCCACCGGCACAATGATGCCGGTAACAAAGCCCGCGTATGCCTCGTCGCAGAGGTATAAAAGCGTGCCTGTCAGATCCTGCGGCACGCCGAAGCGCCTGAGCGGCGTGTGGGAGAGGATTTTCTCGCTGCGCGGGGTGAGGGAGCCATCCTCATTGTAAAGCAGAGTTTTATTTTGGTTGGTGGAGAAAAAGCCGGGCGCGATCGCGTTGACGCGGATGCCCACATCCGCAAAATGCACGGCCATGAACTGCGTAAAGTTTGATACCGCCGCCTTTGCCGCGGAATAGGCCGGGATTTTGGTCAGGGGCCGGTAAGCGTTCATGGAGGAAACGTTTAGGATGCACGCGTTTTCCCTGCCGATCATATCTTTTGCAAAGGCCTGCGTGGTGAGCAGCGTGCCGAGGAAGTTAAGGTTGAAAACGAATTCAATGCCCTTGGGGTCCAGATCGAAAAAGGTTTTCACGCCCTCCGCCTTTTGCCGCAAATCCTCCGGCTCGAGCGTCTCCTTCGTTGTTGTGCCGAGCGGGGAGTTGCCGCCCGCACCGTTTAAAAGGATGTCGCAGGGGCCGAATGCCGCATGCACCGTTTGGCGGGCCGCCTCCAGACTCTCCGCGCTGAGCACGTCGCACGCGATGCCGATGGCCGCGCCACCGGATGCATTGATTTCATCTGCAACGGCCTGCGCCGCCTCCTTGCGGATATCGAGCACCGCTACCTTCACGCCGGAGGCGCGAGATCCTTCGCAAAGGAGCTGCACAGCACCCCGCCGCCACCGGTGACGACGGCCACGCGGCCCTTCAAATTTTCATGCTGTAGCATAATCATCATTCCTTTCTGATAGCCGTTTGAGAGAAGTGCGAAAATTTGACACGAAGATACCTTTACTGCTGATTGATTATCTGCTTTTGGCTACGGCCTCCCAAAGGCCGTTCAGATACGCCGCGCCCAGCGCGCGGTCATAGAGCCCGTAACCAGGCCGTGCTACTTCGCCCCAGAGCATGCGCCGTGATCGGGGCGGATATAACCGTCAAAGCCTACATCCTGAAGCGCTTGACAATCTCGTACAGATCGAGCGATCCATCCGCGGAGAGGTGGGAGGTTTCATGAAGCGGTTGCCTTCCACCTTCACATTGCGAAGGTGCGCAAAATAGATGCGGTCGCCCACTGCGCGGATCATGGCGGGCAGATCGTTATTCTTACTCGCACCGAGCGAGCCGGTGCAGAAGGTTAGGCCGTTATACGGGCTGTCGACGAGCTTTAAAAAGCGGCGCAGCGCATTGAGGTCCGTGATGATACGCGGCAGGCCGAAAATGCCCCACGGCGGATCGTCCGGGTGGATGGCCATTTTTACGTCGCATGCCTCGCAGACAGGAATAATTTCCTCCAAAAAGTGCTGGAGATTGCGCCACAGGTCCTCATCCGTCACGCCCTTGTATTTTTGGAATAGGTCCTTGATCTCGCCCATACGCTCCGTTTCCCAGCCGGGCATGGCGTAACCGTTGGAGTTTCATCGATCTCGCGGAACATATCCTCCGGGCTTTTTCCTTCAATCTGCGCCCCATCGTAGGAGAGGCAGGTGGCGCCATCCCCCATCCGCATAGCGAGATCAGTGCGCGTCCAATCAAAGATGGGCATGAAGTTATAGCAGATTACCTTCACCCCGGCCCTTGCAAGGTTGCGGATAGAGGTTTTATAATTCTCAATATATCGCTCAGCGGAGGGCGCGCCCAATTTGATATCCTCATGGACGTTTACGCTCTCAATGCATTCCATCGTGAGGCCTGCGGCCTCAATTTCCGCCTTCATTTTCAGAATGCGGTCGAGCGGCCACGCCTCGCCTGCGGGCAGATCATGCAGGGCGGGCACTACGCCCGTCACGCCCGGCACCTGACGAATCTGCTCTAGGGTGACGGTATCTTTTTCAGCGCCGAACCAGCGCATAGTCATTTGCATCAGAATCGTCATTCCTTTCTGTACAAGAGTGGGTATGCAAAATTCATCTGTTTTAGTTTGCTTGGATATCAATGGTTTCATTCAGTTGGATGGCTTCGTAATCGATCCCATTCTGCATATATAGGGAGAAAAGCAGTTCGCTTGCCCGGCCGCCCTCCTGTGCGCCGATGGGAAAGCTTCGCCGCCCGGCAGGAGGGAGCGATAAAACGCGTCAATCAGCGCGCGTGGCCGGAGCCCCAGTAGGGTTTGCCGGGCATACGCTCCTCTTCGCCGCACAGCAGCGTAAAGCGATTCCCCTCAAGCCGATAAAGATTCGACCCTTCGAGGCGGAGCGTCTCCTGCTCACAGACAAGCTCCAACAGCACGGGCGCATTTTGGCGGTAGGCGGTCGTTGCGTAAAATATGCCGGTAGCTCCACTTTCATATTGCAGCAGGACGCAGGCGGTATCCTCTACTTCGATCACGCCCCGCAGATGTTGATTGGTAATCTGGCCGCTGATAGCGGCGATTTCGCCGCCGAAATAACGCATCAGGTCAAGCGTGTGAATCGCCTGGTTGGTCAGCACGCCGCCGCCTTCCTGCCGGAGCGTGCCCCGCCATCCGCTCTCCGTATAATAGGGCGGCTGCCGGTTCCAGGTGACAAAGGCGCGCGCCGCCAGAAGTTTGCCGGTCGTGCCGGATTCCATGCGCTCCTTTGCCGCTTGTACACAGGGGTTATATCGGTTTTGAAAGCACACGCCGTATTGCGCGACAGAGCGTTTCTCCGCCTCGCGCAGCTTTTTGAGCTGATTGGGAGAGATCGCGGCCGGTTTTTCCGAGAGGACATGGACGCCCCAGCCAGCGCTTCTTCTGCCATGGGCACGTGTAGGGAATGCGGCGTGCAGAGATGGATGACGTCCGGCCGTTCCCGCTGGAGCAGCTCGTGAAAGCTTTGGTAAGGGGCGCCTCCAAAGCGGGCGCAGAAATCCTCCGCCCGTTTCAATCGGCAGTCCGCAGCGGCAACCAGATGGGCGTCCGAGCGCTCACTGAGCGCCAGGGCGTGCACCTGCGCAATCCCGCCGCAGCCGATGATAGCAGTTCGTAGCATAAACGACAACCATCCTTTCCATGCAAGGATTTTAGGAACCGAACGTCCCCTCTACATTGAATACAACGGTATCCTGACTCTCTTTTTTGGCTTTAGAAGAATCAATCCGCTTTTTCAGCTCCGCATAGAACAGCTCTTCGTCCAGCGGGAGCGTAACCGTTTCATTTAGCCAAGAGGAGAGGAACATCGCATTGGAGAGCGTCAGGCCGTTGATTCCCTCCTCGCCGCGCGCAATGAGCGGCTCGCCGCGCAGGATAGCCGCCGCGAAGGCACGCAGCACGCCATCGTGCTGCGGATTTTCACCATCTGTTTCAATATCGATAAAGCCTCCATCCATCCGGCCGAAGCCTCTGGGCAGGTGTCGATAAAATGCTGCTGGGAATCCTCCAGCTCAAAAACAGAGAGCTTGCCGTTTTCACAGAGGATCGTCGCCCGGTCGAGCACAATCTCAAACCGGTTCGTGCCGGGGAATTCGCCGGTGGTGGAGATGAAAACGCCGGTCGCACCGTTTGGATACTCCACATAGGCGGTCACGTCGTCCTCCACCTCAATCTCATGGAAGTGCCCCTCCTTGCAGAAGGCTCGCACCTTGGCGGGCATGCCGCAAATCCACTGCCACAGGTCAAGGTTATGCGGGCACTGGTTTAAAAGCACGCCGCCGCCTTCGCCGGCCCAAGTGGCGCGCCAGCCGCCGGAGTTATAATAGGATTGGCAGCGGAACCAATCGGTGATGATCCAGTTGGTGCGGCGAATTTCTCCATAACGGCCGCTTGAAACAAGCTCCTTCATTTTGCGGTAAATGTGATTTGTCCGCTGGTTGAACATCACGGCGAAGAGTTTGTCGCTCTTTGCCGCGGCCTCATTCATCTCACGCACCTGTTTGGTGTAAACACCCGCGGGCTTTTCCGTAATGACGTGAAGATTGTGCGCGAGCGCCTCGATCACGAGCGGGGGGTGGTCGTAGTGGCGGCGTGGCGATGATAACTGCGTCGCATAGCCCGCTTTCAAAAAGCGCCGCGGCTGTGGGAAAGCCTTCGATCGGCTGCCCGGCCTTCTCGGCCGCCGCTTTTGCGGCTTTCAGGCGAGCGGGATTGATATCCGCCACGGCGGTGACCTTCAATTCCGGCACGTTGCCGCTGAGAATATGCGAAAGGTGGGCGGAGCCCATATTGCCCACGCCGACAATGCCAAAGCGTACCTGCTGCATAGGGATCATCCTTTCCTTATTCATCATTCAGGCATTCAGTCCGCTGAGCAGCCGGTGCATCGCCTGCGCCGCCGCGTCGAACGCGCGCGGTTGGTGGGGTAGGCATATTGCTCCATCTTTTGCGCTGTTTCATCGTCCTTTTCCAATGCGGACAGGCCTGCAAAAACCTTCAGGTGCGGTTCCAGGGAGAGAAAACGTTTGCCATCCATCTTTTGGAAACGGCGCAGGATTTCGCCAACCTGTCCGTCTCCTGCGCCTGCCGGGGTTACGCTGCCATCCGCCATTTTGGCGTCTTTGACGTGCATATAAAGGATATAGGCTCAAGCATTTCATAGCTTCTAGTGGATGTACGCCGCATTGGATGAAGTTTGCCGGGTCGAATACGCCTGCGAGCCGGCCCTCAAAATGTTGGTAAAGGTCGAGGCAACGCTCGGCGGTATCGCCGTAGATGCCCTTTTCGTTTTCATGGCAGCAAAGCACGTTGTGCGCAAGCGCATAATCCGCCATCCTGCCCACGCGGGAGAACACCTCATCCCGATAAGCCTCATAGCTTTGGCCTTCGTCAAAGTAAAAGCTGAACATGCGGATCAGGTGGCAGCCGAGGATTTTTGCGACCTCGACCGTGTTCTGGAAGGCTGCAAAATGCGGCTCGAAATCATCCGCGATATTCATTTTGCCATAGGGAGAACCGATTGCGGAAACCTGCATGCCCTCGGCATCGAGCTTTGCCTTGAGCACCCACGCGTCGTCTGTCGTAAGCGAGGAGACATTGCCCTGGGGCAGGCCGCGGAGCTCCATGTGCGTGATGCCGTTTGCCTGGCATGCGCGGATCTGTTCGTCCAGATCGATGCCCGCCTCGTCGGAAAAGGCGGAAAGGATAAATTCTGCCATAGATTCATCAGCTCCTGTTGGGTGTGCAATCCAGAAAGCATGTTGCACGCCGTTATGTGATATATTGCGAGATCTGCACGGTTGCCCGCAGACGCCGCCGTGCAAATTTCTCTGCTAATAACCGGTGAAACAATACGCCCGGGAATCTCACTTTATTTCTGCACCAGCTTTGCGAGTAGCGGTTGTTTGAAATCCTCCGCCGTTTTTTGGCTGGCGATGAAATCGGTGTTTTGATAAGCGCGCACATAGTCGATCTGGAATTCGGCCGGGTTTTCCCTGGTGTTGATAAACTCGCCGAGCTTCTGCCCGTAGGGGCCGTATTCCGTATGGCGGATTTCCACCGTAAAGCGCAGGTATTCCGCAACATGGGAGACGCCGCCCGCGTTTGTGCAGGCAATCGGCTTTCCGTCGAGGAAGAAGGTGTACTCCGTCGGAGTCCAGAGCAGGCCCCAAACGTGGTAATCGTCGTAAAGGTCGACCCCGGTGTCCACAACCGCGCCGCTGTCGCGGTGCCAGGTGTCACTGTAGCCATCCCAATGGATACAGTGGCCAATCTGTGTGGGGTTATGATAAAAGGAGGATTCAAACACGTCTATCTCAGAGCCGTCCTTGCCGCCGTTGCCAAGTCGGCCCATCGTGCCGCTCTGAAACCACATGGCGCTCCAGAGGCCTTCCGCCTTCGGGAATTTCACACGGGCCTCGTAGTAGCCGAAAACCTGCTCCTGCTTGCCGCGCGTTTCAATGCCGGAGGTAAAATCGCCGGAGGCGGGGCACTTCCCGTCCGGGCAGTCGTTATCGTCCAGGTATGCGGCGGAGATGACGCAGTTGCCGTTTTCCACCCGCACCATATTATCGCACCAGTATTCGGTGTTGCGTAGGCCGTGTGGGGAGGTCACCCAGAGATCGCTGTTGAGAGCGTCGCCGTCAAAATTGTCCTCATAGGTCAGGTACCAGCCGCCGTGCTCCGCCGCCTGGGACTCATCGCCCACTTGGCCGTAGACGGGCGGCGTATAGGCCGCGGTATCGACCGGCAGGTCGCCGCCGAAAAGGCCGGGGGCAAACCAGAGCAGGCTCTGGAGCGCGGCCATAAATAGAGCGATGATTTTGCATAGGATTGCATACATTTTGATAACCCCTTTCTTCCGGATTTCCGGGCGGCAGCGCGCCCGAAAAACACCCATCCATTTTTTCATTATAGCACGCCGGGCAGAGGGATTGTCAAGAGCCGAAGCGCGCTCCGGCGCATATATTTCGGAAGGTTACCAAGGGCTTTTTCTGCCGGTTGCTTCCGCCCGCATGAAATGCTATAATTTTGGATGAAAACAGGAAGGGGAGGGGAAACGGCATGCACATCGCAGTGTGCGACGATGAGCCGGCAACGCTTGCATATCTCAGCGAGCTTGTCCACCGCTGGGGCGAGGGCCGGGCCGACCCGGTGCGCGTGGAGCGCTTTCCCAGCGCGCAGGCGCTGTGGTTCGAGTGGGAGGCAAAGCCCTGCTTCGACCTTTTTTTGCTCGATATCCAGATGCAGGGGCTCGACGGCGTAACGCTCGCGCGTAAAATCCGCGCGGCGGATGAAAAATGCGCGATCATTTTCATCACAGGCACGGCGGAATTCGCAGCCGATGGGTATGACGTATCCGCCTGCATTACCTGTTAAAGCCAATCGACGAGGCGAAGCTCTTTGCCTGCCTGGATAAGGCTGCGGCCCGGCTGAGCCGCGCGCCGAAGCAGCTGCTTCTGCCTGTTGCGGGCGTGCAAACGCGCTTTTGCGCGGACGATATTTTTTATGCGGAGCCTTTGCGCACTTCGTCTGCATTCATACGGCCGATGGGGCGCAGCAGGCGCAGGTGAGCATCGGCGAGCTGGAAAAAACGCTTGCAGGCGAGCCGTTCATTCGCTGCCACCGCTCGTATCTGGTCAGCCTCCGGCACATCCGCCGGATTGACAAATCGGAGCTGACGCTCGACAGCGGGGAAAGGCTCCCTGTCAGCCGGCGGCTATATGCGGCGGTGAATGATGCGTTTATCCGGTTTTTTAAAGGGGAAGAATCATGAAAAACGGGCTTTTGATCGCGGGCGCGGTGATACTGTTGCTCCTGCTGGCGGCGGGGCTGGCGCTTATTGTGCGGCGGCTGATCAACCGCAGCGCGGAGAAGCGCGTCGCAGCCTATCAGAACGAGCTGATGGAGCGGCACTACCATGAGGTGGAGAATATGTACCGCCAAATGCGCGGCTGGCGGCATGATTATCACAACCATATCCAGACCATGAAGGCCTATCTCTCGATGGGGCAGGCGGATCGGCTGGAGGAATACCTCGCCTCCCTCGACCAGGATCTGACGAGCGTCGATACCGTGGTGAAAACGGGCAACGTGATGGTGGACGCGATTTTAAACAGCAAGCTCTCCATGGCGCAGGCAAAGGGCATCTCCGTCAACGCGAAGGCGACGGTTTCACCGGAGCTGCCTGTTGCGCAGACGGATCTGTGCGTCATCCTCGGGAACCTGCTCGACAACGCCATGGAGGCCTGCATGAAGCAGGCGGCACAACAGGAGCGGTTCATCCGCGTTTATATTGGCAGGTTCAAGGGGCAATTCTACATTTCCGTGAGCAATTCCGTGGGCGGGGCGCTGAAAAAGCAAAACGGCGCATACCAGACCACAAAAGCCGGCAGCCATGGCTTCGGCCTCAGGCGCGTGGACGCGCTGATTGAAAAATACGGCGGCTATCGCAACCGGCAGGATGAGGGCGACGTGTTCGCAACGGAAGTGATGCTGCCCATCGGGTAGTCAGAAAATCGGAAAGATACCATTCGTGCACGGAGCGAAGCCGTTCGTGCACGATTTTTTTATGGGCGGGCAGCGCATGCTATGATGCAGGTAAAGGGGGAACACAGAATGCAGCAGAAAACGCAAACAAAAAAATACACGACCTGGCAGAATACGATTTATATGCTTAAAAAGGTGTGGGGTTGGAGCAAAAAGGATATTCTCATCTCCCTGCTTCACATCCCGCCGTCGGTCATCTCGCCGCTGATTTTGGTGGTGCTTTCCAAAATCCTGGTTGACTGCCTGACGGGCGGGGTGACACCGGTGCAACTGATCACAACGGTAGGCGTTGCGATTTTGATCTACGGCGCGTGCTGTTGGCTGGATAAGTTTATCGGCGGGCGGATCATATTGGTCAATCTGCAAACGCGGTATCGTTTTAAAGCAGACGGCTTTTTGAAAACCCTGGATACGGATTATGAGAATATTGAGAGCCTGGAGGGCCGGATCAAACGACAGCGGTGCGAAGCGTTTACCCAATATGGAAACGGCTCCGGCGGCTCTGCCGTTTTGACGATGATAATTGCGCTGGGGGTCAATGTGTTCGGTATTTTCACCTATACGGCCATTTTGTCAACGCTCAGCATCTGGCTGGTGCTCTTTTTGCTCACTATGTCGGCGGTAAGCTTTTTCGTCCTGCGGTGGAACAATTTTCACGTTTACCAATTTGATAGGGGACAAATGCTGATCCGGCACAAGCTTGATTACCTGACGCGCACCGCCCAGAAATTTTCGGCCGGCAAGGATATCCGCCTGTATCACATTGCGCACTGGTTCCGCGGCCTATTTGAACAGCTGGGAAATGCGTATGCCGCGCTGCTGCGGAAATGGGTGCGCCAGGAGACAACCTCCGACGGATTGATCGCCTTCTTCGTGCTTGTGCGCGACAGCGTGGCCTATGCCGTGCTGATTGCGCAGGTGCTGCGGGGGCGGATCACGCCCTCCGATTTTGTGCTCTATTTTGGGCTGGTTACCGGTTTTTCCGCCTGGACGCTTGGGCTGGCCAGGCAGGTAAACGAGCTGCACCTTGCAAGCCTGGAGTGCAATGATTACCGTGCCTTTTTAGAGCTGCCCGACCAGCTGCGGCGGGAGGGGGGCGCGCCGCTGCCTGGGGGCGATGCGACGCCCTGCGAGATCGCATTCGATCACGTGCAGTTCTCTTACGCGGGCAGCGAACGGCCCACGCTGCAAGATCTCAGCTTTCAGGTGCGGCCCGGCGAGAAGATCGCGCTCGTAGGCTTAAACGGCGCGGGCAAGACCACCTGCATGAAGCTCCTGTGCGGGCTTTATCAGCCGTCGGCGGGGGAGATTCGGGTCAACGGCGTAAAGAGCACGGAGTTCAACCGGGATGATTATTTCAAACTGTTTACCGCCGTGTTTCAGGATGTCAACTTCCTGCCCGTGAGCGTCGCGCAGAATGTGGCGCTATGCGTGGCGGAAGAGATGGACGAAGCGAAAGTGGCGCATTGCGTTTCGCAGGCCGGGCTCAGCGCGCGGATCGAGCAGCTCCCGGACGGGCTGCATACGATGATGGATAAGCAAATTTATGAGAACGCGGCGGATTTTTCAGGCGGGGAGCGGCAGCGGTTGCTGCTGGCCCGTGCGTTGTATAAGGATGCGCCGGTCATCATCCTCGACGAGCCGACCGCCGCGCTCGACCCGATTGCGGAGAACGAGATCTATCTCAAATACAGCGAGATGACCAAGGGGCGCACCTCCTTCTACATCTCCCACCGGCTTTCGAGCACCCGCTTCTGCGACCGGATTTTATTTTTAGAGGGCGGGCAAATTGTGGAGGAAGGCACGCATGACGAATTGATGGCGAAGAAGGGGAAATATCACCGGCTTTATGAGCTGCAAAGCCAGTATTACAAAACAAATCCGGAAGGGGGCGAGCAGGATGTATGAGCCCAAAAAGTTTGAGGAGCTCTCCTGGCGAGAAAAATTCACCTTGCTCAGGCGCACGGTTTCGGCCTTATCTGCTTTTGAAAAATGGACGTTTCCCACCATGATCCTCAGCGATTTGCTGCTATCGCTCGAGCCGCTGGTGAATCTGTGGATGTCCGCCCTGATCCTCGACGAGCTGATCGGCGCGCGGGATATCAAACGCCTCGTGCTGCTCGTGTTGGTGACGGTGGGCCTTAACTTTCTGCTCTATCTCGGCAAAAATGCGCTGGCGAACCGCCATCACCTTCTAAACAGAACGATGGGATGGGTGAAGGAGAGCGTGGCGGCCAGTGAAAAAATTTTGGATACGGATTATGAAAACCTGGAGAACCCGGATTTTCAAAAAAAGGCGCGGGATTACTGGCAGGTGAATTGGGGCCATGGCGGCGCGCTCAACGTGTTTTATTACTCGATGGATCTTTTCTTCCAGGGCCTTTTCTCCACGGTGTGCTCCGTTGTGATGCTGGTTCCGTTTTTGAAAATCGTGCTGGTGCGCACCGGATCATCCTTTTGGGAATCGCCGTGGCTGGCGCTGGCGCTGCTGGGCGTGATGGTAGCCTGCGCAGCAGCCCTGCTGGTGGTTGGGCATTTTTATCAAAAAACAAATAACCAATATTACGATTTAAATCTTCAGCCATGCGCTGTTTTCTTACTATAGCGATTTAATATCAGATTACCGGCTGGGGAAGGAGATCCGCCTCTTTCATGAGAAGAAGCTGATCATGGAGCAGGCCTATGACAAAACGATGCGGCAGCTTGTCAAGGTGTATGGTGGCTTTGCGCGGGCGGAGAGCCGGTTTGGCTCCATAAACGCGCTGATCACGGCGGTGATGACGGGCGCGATCTATATTTTTGTGGCGCTCAAAGCGCTCGCGGGGCTGTTCGGCGCAGGCAATTTGCTCAAATATGTCGGCGCTATCCAGCAGGTTGCCCATGGCGTGGAGAATTTGATCGCCGGCGTCACAGGAATTGCGGAATTACACCAGACCCAGTATTTTTTTGATCTGCTCGATACCCCTCCCGTCAAATACCAGGCACCCTGCCGGTCGAAAAACGCGACGACAACGACTATACGATCGCGTTTCAAAACGTCAGCTTCCGTTACCCCGGCGCGGAGGATTGGGCGCTGAAGGATTTTCCATCCGCCTGCGCGTGGGCGAGCGCCTCGCCGTGGTGGGGCTCAACGGCTCCGGCAAGACCACGTTTATCAAGCTCCTCTGCCGGCTCTATGACCCGCAGGAGGGAGTGATCACCCTCAACGGCATCGATATCAAAAAGTATGATTATGAGGAATATATGACGCTCTTCTCCGTCGTCTTCCAGGATTTCTGCGTGTTTTCCTTCCCTCTGGGGCAGAATGTGACCACCTCGCTGGAATATGATGAGCAGAAAGTGTGGAGATGCCTCGAGCAGGCCGGGTTTGCCGAGCGGGCCGAGAAGATGCCGAAAGGGCTCGACACCGCGCTCTACAAGGATTTTGAGGAGGACGGCGTGGAAATCTCCGGCGGAGAGGCGCAGAAGATCGCGCTGGCCCGCGCGCTCTACAAGGATGCGCCCTTTATCGTCCTCGACGAGCCGACCGCCGCGCTCGACCCGGTGTCGGAGCATGAAATCTATGAGCGGTTTAATCAATTCGTCGGAGCAAAGACGGCAATTTATATCTCCCACCGCCTCTCCTCCTGCCGCTTCTGCGATCAGATCGCGGTATTCGACCAGGGCAGGCTGATCCAGACGGGCAGCCATGACGAACTGCTCGCGGACGAACAGGGCAAGTATCACGAGCTCTGGCACGCGCAGGCGCAGTATTATGTTCCGGCGGAAGAGTGCGCTGCAAACAATACTTGAGCCAATAAAGTCAGGAATCTATTCGGGTTTTTTGTTATTCTGTTGTTAACCAATCAAAAAGGGGATGGTTGCAATGAAAAGCGGTAATAAGACCGTTGCGGATTCCTATCGCCAATGTGTGGAAGTAATTGTGCCGGAGATCAAGTGGGAAGACATCCGAGATCAAGTGCCCGTAGGGCAGGAATTCAGCGTTGCATTTGCCTGCATGATTTTTCGGCGTTTGAAAAAGCGAAAAAAGGGAAACACATGAGAGGATAGGAAATGAAATGGACGCATTGCAGGCATAGCGCCATGCAATGCGTCCTATTGATTTTTCAGATTGCTTAGCCCCCGGTGGCTGCACTGCACAACAGGGCGTGCCGCCCGGCTGCGGCCGGTGGGGGGCTGCGGCTGTCAGCCCTCGCTGTTTATCCGGTGCTCTTCAATTAGGCTATGCTTCAAATCCCATAGCCTCTGGGAGAGATCCACGTAATATTGATGCGGGTTTTCAAACCGCAGCACCTCTTCCCACAGGGCGTCTACCTGCTCCGCGCAATAGGCGCGGATTTTTTCAACAGAGGGGGTATGGCAAATGCACTTTCCGTGCTCAAATATTTTGCGCAGCAGGGGCGGGCGAGGAAGTTTTGCACCGTTTTGCGCTTCCAGGTGAATTCCGGGTCAAACAGCTCATACGGCGCACGTTCATCAATCACTTCGTCCATCAAGGTGACAACGTCGGCAATCGCCTTGCCGCTGTCACGATCAAACAGCCTCCATACGGTTTTAGCGCCAGGCGTTGTGATTTTGCTCACATTTTCGCTGAGCTTAATTTTGGGGATGACGCCGTCCTCTGTTTCAATAGCGGAGAGCTTATATACGCCACCGAACACCGGATCGGATGCCGCTGTGATGAGCCGCTCGCCCACACCGAAGGAATCCACCTTGGCGCCTTGGATCAGCATATCCCGAATGATATATTCATCTAGAGAATTGGAGGCGACGATGGAACAATCCGGGAACCCGGCCTCATCCAACATTTTGCGCATCCGCTTGGAAAGATAGGTAATATCGCCGCTGTCGATGCGGACGCCTTTGGGCGGCAGCCCCGCGGCAGCAGCTCACGGCGGAAAGCTTCAATCGCGTGGGGCAGGCCGGAGTGGAGCGTATCGTAGGTATCCACAAGCAGGGTGCAGTTATCCGGGTATTCACGCGCATAGGCGCAGAATGCCTCCAGTTCGCTATCAAATAGTTGAATCCAGCTGTGCGCCATTGTGCCAAGTGCCGGAATGCCGAAATCACGCTCGCAGATGGTGCAGGCCGTTCCTACGCAGCCGCCGATGAAGGCGGCTCGTGCGCCGTATACCGCGCCGTCGAAGCCCTGCGCCCGTCTGGAGCCAAATTCCATCACACCGCGGCCTTGAGCGGCGCGGACAATCCGGTTGGCTTTTGTGGCGATCAGGCTTTGATGGTTGATGCACAAAAGCAGCATGGTTTCAACAAATTGTGCCTGGATGACGGGGCCGCGCACAGTGACGATCGGTTCACCGGGGAATACAGGCGTGCCTTCTGGGACAGCCCAAACATCGCAGGCAAACTGAAAATGCCGCAAATAGTCGAGAAACGCCTCGCTAAATCCGTGGCCACGCAATGCATCCAGGTCGTCCTCAGAAAAAGAGAGGTTTTCTAAATACTCCACCATTTGTGCAACGCCGGCCATGATGACAAAGCCGCCTCCATCCGGGATCCTGCGGAAAAACAGGTCAAAATACGCGATCGTTTCCGTAAACCCATTTTGAAAATATCCATTGGCCATTGTCAGCTCGTAAAAATCTGTTAGCATGGTCAAATTCAGCTTGCCTGTGTATTCCATGGTTGTTTCCCTCGCTTTTCATCAAAAATTGGTTGTTTTATACGCTGTTTTATGAAAAATTTAATAAATTATATTTTCCTAATTCATAATTTGTAGGTATTCTTTAAATGAGGAAAAAATTACGGTGATCACCCGGATGAAAGAGAGAGACCCTGCTTCTCCAAGCGGGAGACTGCCGGCTATTATTATAACATTTTTTTTACTGTATGGTTCTTTTTTCTGATATTTCTTGCTGTGTTTGTTTCTAAGGCTTAAAAAGCAGGCTTTTCATGCGAGTTTGAGCGGGGAAAGCTGCCGTCAGCCGATGGATTTACAATGAATTTGTTTCTAAATTGTGAAAGCACTTGTTTTTTCGAATTTGCTAGGTTATAATACGCGTGAAGAAAGGGACACCGTGTGGTTCCTTTTTTGATAAGGCAAACACCGTTGGCCGACCGGCCCCCCAATATCCGGTTTGCCATGCGGTAAATGGCGCAGTCATTGGCCGCACAGCTTGCTTGATGTTGCCAGGCGCGTGCCATGTTATATTTTTATGGAGAGGTGTGTGGCCATGAGAATCAGAAAACAGCCGCTCGGCGATCGTAATATCGTCGGAGCAAAAGTGGAGCAGTCCCGTAAGGCAATCGGCATGAAGCAAAAGGATCTGTTGACCCAGCTTCAGGTGCGTGGCATTGATCTGAATGCATCCGGTCTTTCAAAGCTGGAGGGCCAGCTGCGGTATGTTACGGATACAGAGCTTGTCGCATTGAGCGATGTGCTCGGCGTATCCATTGATTGGTTGGTAGGCAAAGAGCAATAACCGCATGTATAACGGAAGCAGGCGTGTATCAGGTACACGCCTGCTTTTTGTTTGCGGCAGGCTTTGGCTTTGCCAATTAACCAAGAGCAACCGAAAAGGACTGAATAGAATTCAATCATATATCAGAGATTCTATAGAAAATATTGCTATTTTTTAATCCTCTTGTATAATAAAATTGTTTTTTCTTTTCATCTGTTTCCGCGTCTGCGTATAGAACTGGTGAAACCGTCAAACGATAATCTTATTTGGAACTGGAAAGGAATGATCGGCATGAGACAGATAACAACGCTCTCAAATGGCTGGCTGTTTACTCAAATGGCGCAGGAGCGCCGCCCGCCCTGTTGCCGCAGGATTGGGAGGAAGTGACGCTTCCCCACACTTGGAACAATCTCGATGGGCAGGATGGCGGAAGCGACTATTACCGAGGCGCCTGCTGGTACTGCCGCGCGCTTTCGATTCCTGTGCCGGCGGACGGTGGGCGCATCTATCTTGAATTTCAGGGCGCAAACAGCATCTGCGAGGTATATCTCAACGGGCAAAAGGCTGCGCGCCATGAAGGCGGTTTTTCGACCTTCCGTGCGGATATTACGCCCTATCTGAAGGCGGATGGGGAAAACCTTCTAGCCGTCATGACCGACAATGGATCAAACGACACGGTCTACCCGCAGATGGCGGACTTTACGTTTTTCGGCGGGCTGTACCGGAAGGTGAGCCTCATTACGGTTCCGGAGAGCCATTTCGACCTCGATTATTACGGCGCGCCGGGCCTGCGCGTGACGCCGCTTCTCAAGGACGGCGCGGCGGATATCGCATTGGAAGCGTATCTGACGAATGCGCGCGACGGGCAGACGCTGCTCTTCGAAATCTATGATAGTGGGGATGACTGCATTGCCCGTACGCAAGCGGATATTCATCAGGGTACGGCTTCCATTCGCCTGGAAAACCCGCATCTGTGGAATGGTGTGGAGGATCCGTATCTCTACAAAGCTTGCGCGAAGCTGCTGGAGGGCGGCACGGAGCTCGACGCGGTTTGTGCGCGCTTTGGCGTGCGTACTTTTGAAGTGCATCCGGACACGGGCTTTTCTCTCAACGGGAGGCCCTATCCGCTGCACGGTGTTTCCCGCCATCAGGATCGGCTGGATAAGGGATGGGCGATTGGCGAAAGGGAGCATGAGGAGGATATGAAGCTCATCCAGGAGGTGGGCGCGAATACCATCCGCCTTGCGCACTATCAGCACGACGCTTATTTCTACGATCTGTGCGATGAGGCCGGCATGGTTGTCTGGGCGGAAATCCCGTTTATCTCGATGTTCCTGAATACGCCTGGGGCGCGGGAGAATACGCTCCAGCAGATGCGCGAGCTCGTTGTGCAGAATTACAACCATCCCTCCATCTGCTTCTGGGGAATCTCCAATGAAATCTCCATCGGCGGCGAGAGCGAGGAGTTGCTTTCCAATCTTCATGCGCTCAATGACCTGGTGCATGAGCTTGATCAAACAAGGCTCACTACCATGGCGAATCTTTCGATGGTCGAAAACGACAGCCCGCTCAACCATATTACCGATGTGATTTCCTATAACCACTATTTCGGCTGGTATCTCGGCAAGGTGGAGGACAATGCTCCCTGGCTGGATACCTTCCACGCGGAAAACCCGGAGATTTGCCTCGGCATTTCGGAATATGGCTGCGAAGGCATCACAACGCTTCACAGCGCATCCCCCAAGGTGCGGGATTACAGCGAGGAATACCAGGCCTATTACCATGAAAAAATGCTGGAAACCTTCGCGCAGCGGCCTTATCTGTGGAGCACGCATGTTTGGAATATGTTTGATTTCGCGAGCGATATGCGCGATGAGGGCGGCGTGCAGGGGCGCAACAACAAGGGCCTCGTCACGTTTGACCGGCAAACGCGCAAGGATTCTTTCTATATCTATAAGGCGTATTGGACGAAAGCGCCGTTTGTCCACATCTGTTCGCGCCGGTTCAAAGAGCGGGCGGAGGAAACGGTGCAGGTAAAGGTATATTCCAATTGTGAGCAGGTGTCGCTCAAGGTAAATGGAAAGAAAACCGGCAGCGTTGCGGGAAAGTATGTATTCACCTTTGACCGTGTGCCGCTGACGATGGGCGAAAATATCATTCAGGCGGCCGGGTTCCTTGGGCAGCAGGAGGTTTGCTGCGAGAGCATCCCGCTCGTGCGCGTTACAGAGCCGAATGCCTCCTACATGCTCGCGGAGGAAGCGGAGAAGCCGGCCAAAATGTGGAGAACTGGTTCGCCGCCTCTGGCGGGGAGGGCGAGGAGCCGCTCCAATTCCCGGAGGTTATTTCTCGATCAAAGATAAGGTCGGCGCCCTGCTGAAGAACCTGGAGGGCGAGCAATTCGTCTCTGAGATGATTGGAAAGGTCATGCCGGGCATGAAGGTGAGCAAAGGGATGCTCAACATGGCAAAGCATTTCACGATTGAAAAGGTCATCGAAATGGCAGGGGATCGAATTACGCCGGAGATGGTGCGGTATTTGAACCAGAGGCTGAATCAGATTAAAAAGTAAGACCAATTTGTTTATCCGGCGGATGCTTTTGCATCTACCGGATATTTTTATTATTTATAAAAGAAACACAATAATATGGGGATTTTGGGAATATAAAAACAATAATTTAATATTATTTTCGATATTTATAGATAAAATATTGAAAATTATTATGAGATAAGTTAATATAAATAAAATAAAGGTGTGATTGTTTTTATGAAATGCTCAAATTGTCACATGGAAATCGGTGGATGGGAAAAGACTTGTCCACATTGCGGAGCTATCCTGCGATTTGATGAATCTGGAAAAATAAGCTGCCAGTCTTGTTTCCATAAAAATGACGTTAGCGCACATTTTTGTGTGAAATGTGGTCAAAGATTAATGACGGAGGAACCTGTTTTTCAGCCTGATGAAAGGGAAGATGGACTAAAGGATATTATGCAATATAAATCCCGTTTGGATACAAAGGATATACTAACGGCTCAAAAACGGCAGACAGCGCAAGCGCAACAGGAACAGTGGCGGAAAAAGGGTGAGGAAAGTACGAGGGCTAAATGTCCTTACTGTGGAAGTGAGTCACTTTCGGCCAGCAATGAATTCAATTATCAGGCGGCGGCTTTTGGGTATGGTCTGATGGGCGATGCCGGATATTTAGCGGGAGGGCTAGGTGGCTCCAAACATGTGATGGTGACCTGCTTGAAATGCGGGTACAGATATCGAATTTAGAAGGGTAGATGTGAAATGAAGTATTGTAGTAAATGTGGAAATGCACTCAACGACGATATGGCTTTTTGTCCGAAATGCGGTGAGGCCTGCATAGAGCAGCCAACTAGCCCAGCTGATCAGAAGTTGCGTGACTTGGAAAGCATACATATCATATTACCAAAAGAAGAGTTATCCTGGGAATACATACGCACTCATAAAGATATTGGTGCTATTTTGCAAAACAAGAAAAGTTAGCTCAGCAAGCGGTGGAAATCGGCAAGGAATGCATGACTCTCGCCTCAATGGATGAATATAACAAGATTCAAGAAGGAGTTTATCGATTTTATTTACAGAATGCATATGCTTTGATTGATTTGGCGGCATGCTCTATGAAGATAGTACAGAACTGGATGCTATGTGGAATGAATTCAAATCTTTGGTTGCTAAAGGCCAATTGGATGCGCAGAAATTTATAAATGATATGTCGTCCACGGATGCGAATTACGAGATTTATGCTGGTCTTCAGATACTTTTATCTTCTTACTTCACAGAAGCTCTAGACAGCTCTGTTGTAGCAGATAACGAAAGTTATCAGCAGGCAGTTGTAGATATTCTAAAAAGATATACAGAGGCGCTCTCGCTTTATTTAAACAGGCTGAAAAGTCATTCTTGGGCTCCGCAACCCAGCTTCCATGACAGCCACAGGGAGCTGTTTGATAAAATGCTCGCTAAACTTCCGCCTAACAAAGCGAGCAGTATAGATCAAAGCGTTTTTTCTGAAATTAAGCAGGATGCTGCAAAGGCTGTTTCTGCTAACGGCTCCAACAATTCTAAGCCTGCCGGCAAATCGGGATGCTATATCGCAACGGCTGTGTATGGCTCTTATGAAGCACCGGAGGTGCTCGTCCTGCGGCGTTTCCGGGATGAGGTATTATCGCAGACGCTTTGGGGCCGAGCTTTCATCAAAGCATATTATGCGATTAGCCCGCCGGTGGCGGAGTGGTTGAAAGGGGCGGATACAATTAACCATTTGGTGAAACAAGCTTTGGATAAATGGGTGTCCAGATTGAATAATCAATCATAAATATAAAAAATAAAAATGTGGCAGGCTGGCCGGTTCGAATCGAACTAGACAGCTGTTTATTTAATGATTCATAATTTTAAGCCCTGGAAGGGCGTTGCGTAACCAAGTGGGAAGAGCCTGTGTACTGTTTAGGCTTTCTACTAGCCCTTTAGCTTGGCAAATACAATGTGGGATAAACGATATAATTACCAGAATATATATAACTTTCGGCGATATTTCAGCATCAAAATTTTTAAAATTCGATTCGATAAAATACTGTCTGCAATCCATCGTCCGCCGCCCGATTTCCTTGACCTTTCTTATGAAAATTGTTAAAATATACTCCATATTAACAGCTGGTTTTCAGCCGTTTTCAGGAGGATCCTCTTATGATGAAAATTTCTCCCTCCATCCTCTCCTGTGACTTTTCGCGCATGGGCGAGGAGTTTGCCCGCATGGAAAAATGCGGTGCAGATTGGCTGCATATCGATGTGATGGATGGGCATTTCGTCCCAAATCTCACGCTTGGCGCGCCCATTGTAAAGGCGCTGCGTCCCTACGCCTCCATTCCGTTTGACGTCCATTTGATGATCAGTAATCCGCTCCAATATGTGCCGGATTTTTTGAAGGCGGGTGCGGATATCCTGACCTTTCATATTGAGTCCGATTCTCCTGTGGAGGAGACGATCGAGCTGGTCCGCGCGGGCGGCTCGGTTCCCGCTTTGAGCCTGAAGCCCAAAACGCCCGCCGAGGCGGTGTTTCCGTACCTCGACAGGCTGGGTATGGTGCTTGTAATGACAGTGGAGCCGGGCTTCGGCGGGCAATCCTTTATGGAGGATATGATGCCGAAGGTTGCGGCGATCCGCCGCGAAGCGACAGGCGCGGCTGAACTCGATATTCAGGTGGATGGCGGTATCAGCGAGAAAACCATTGCCGCGGCGGCGAAGGCCGGAGCGAATATCTTCGTGGCGGGCAGCGCAGTGTTCGGCGCGACGGACGCGGCGGCGATGATTGCCTCCTTGCGCGTCAAAGCGGAGCAGGCAGCGCAGTGATCAAATGGCCCCGCTGATTTGCTCCAGCGCATTGCTTTTGCATATGCTCTGCCAATGCTCGCGGGTAAAGGCGGCGGGGAGTTCTCCCCGTGCGCAGGGGGCTCCAAATTCGGAAAGCGCAATTTCCAGCAGGTCGGATGACTCCTCGGATGAAACGATCAGGCGGTAGCAATGCTCCTGCCGGTATAATTCGCTTTCTGCTGGGAGAGCGTTCAACCGGCGGACGTTTTCGGCGGCGTCAAGCAGCCTTTGCGCGCTGGTAAACTCATAGACGATTGGAGTTCTCGATTTTTTCATGGTCAAGTGGCGCTGCGGCTTATGCTCCTGCTCAAGGACGGTAAATTGAAGCACGCAGCCTCCCTCACGAGCGGGTAGCGCCTCAATGAGCATTCGGCCGGATGGATCAATATCGCGGCCAAGTTCTGCGGGCTTCATCCAGCAACGTCCAGATAACGCGGCGCGTTTCAATATTGGCGTAGTCCATCTCCTCATATGTAATGTGCAGCTTCGTCATGTCGTCCGCTGTCAGCCGGACTACGATTTTATTCTCTTCAGGCGCCTCGATCTTCAAAGGCACATCCCTCCCCAATCAAAATCAGTTTGCTCGATTTCCTCTCTCTATCATATGCCCAGGCGTAGTCATGCGCAATGCATAATTTCTGGCAAAAGGCTACAATGAATTTACAGGAAAGGCGGTGAGGCGCTTGTCCGCTTCGGGAGAACAGATCAGGACGCCTTCTGAAAAGGCGTTTCGATCCTATACCATTTCAACGCTCCTTATGCTGATTGCTCCGGCGGTGATGGCGTTTTATTATTACCGGTGGAGGGTGCTCCTCCTTTTGGCGGTTTCCATTTCTATAGCGGCGCTCTGCGATGCTGCCGGCGCGGCATTGATGCGTAGAAAACCGGGGATGGATCCATTATATGCGGCGCTCACCGGCGCTATGATTGCGCTGCTGTTGCCCGCTTCCGCACCGCTGTGGCTGCCTGCCGCAGGGAGTGCGTTTGCAATCGTGGCGGCAAAGCTGCCCTTTGGGAGCGCAGAAAAGACGCCGTTTGTCCCCGCCGCGGCTGGTATCGCCTTTTTGTGCGTCTGCTGGCCGGAGCTCGTTTTTACCTATCCGGCGATCGATAGCTCGCTGCCCATGGCAGTGACCGGCTCGGAAGGCTTTGTGCAGGGCGCCTCGTTTGCTCCATGCTGAAAGTGCATAATTCGATTGATGGCAATATTTTAAGCTATTTCAACGCGGTAATCGGCAAGGTGCCCGGCCCGATGGGCGCTACCTGTATGCTGGTCATGTTTGGCACGGCAATCGCGTTTTTTATTTTCCATTCTTCCCTTTGGCTCAGTTCCGCGGGCTTTGTAGCGGTGTGCTCCGTATGTTCTGTTCTCTTCCCGCGGATTTTGACGGGGCGCAAGCTGTCCCTAACGATGGAGATTTCAGCGGGCATGCTGGTGTTTACCGCGCTGTTTCTTTTGCCGAATCCCGCCACGCTTCCCAAAACCCATTTACAGCGGCTGCTTTACGGCATGGCGGCGGGTGGGATTTGTATGCTGCTGCGGTATTTCGGCGCTTATGAAGAAGGCGCATGCTTTGCGGTGCTGTTGATGAATGCCGTTTGGCCGATGGCAGACGGGCTGATAAAAGGCCATAAGGAAAAGCAGCAGGCGGCCGCCTCGGCCACGGATATGAAGAAGGAAGGGGGCGGTATGAATGCGTGAGCAGGAGATGCAGGTTCTTTCGGCCAAAGAGGCCTTTCGACGTGGCGTTCTGCGGGGCAATCCGGTTTTAATGCTGTGCCTGGGCCTGTTTCCAGCGATTATGCTTGCCACCACGCTGAAGGCGGCTGCAATCGTAGCAGTGGTATCAGCCGTCCTGCTGATGATCATGGAGCTCTTGACGGCTCTCGTATTAAAGAGGCTGCCCTTTTGGCTGCGTATCGGAATATACGCCTTGCTCAGCTTCGGCCTACTCGCGGGCGGACTGTTTGCGTGCGAGCGCTTTTTCCCGGATTTTCTGGGCACGCTGAGCGGCTATCTGCCACTGCTTGCGGTCAATGCGATGATTGTGTTCCGCTGCGAAACCTGCGCTGTGCATCAGCCTCTTCGTGTAAGCATGATGGATGCGCTGGGCGCCTCCCTGGGCTATGCGATTGTGTTGCTGCTGCTCGGATTTGTCCGCGAGTTGTTGGGAAGCGGCTCTATTTTAGGACGTTCTTTTCCAACTCTACCGAAGATTACGGGCCTATTGATGCCCTTTGGAGGTTTTTTGCTGCTGGGCTTTATGCTGCCGCCGTAAAGTGGATTTATCATCTGCGCCATTCTGGAGAAGAGGAATTGGCAACTCCGGTTGCCCATGTGGATGATGAGGATGTATCCGTGATTGAGCCGCTGGCGCGCCTGTTCCACCGGAAACGAAGCGCTGTGCAGGAAGAATCCGCACCAAAGTCAAAGAAAAAGCCGGAGCAATGGCCGAAGCATGAAACAGATGCTTTGGCTAAGAAGAAATCCGTTCCACTGCCGCATGAAAAGAAGCCCAAAAAGCCGGTGAAGAAAAGCAGGCCCGCGAAATTGGAGCATCAAAAGCCGGGCGACGTGCCGCCTACACAAGAGCCGGCCTCAAAGCATCCGCCCACGAAGAGGAGTAGCTCCGTGGAGAAAGCGTTGAAAGTAGAGAAAGTTAAAAAAGAAGCGCCCTTGTCCGCGCAGAAACGCCCTGCGCACAAGCCGGCAGCCTCTGACGCACAGCCTGATTCGGCACGCAAGCCGAGGCAGGATGAGGAAATGGAAAGCTTTGCGGACGTATTAGCAGCGCTGAACCGGCGGCGTGCAGAGCAGGAGAGTAAACTGCGGGCGGATAATGTCCAGGATGCAAAAGAGAAAGGGGAGCAGCATGAACGGATTTGTCACGCTTTTGGTAACGGCGCTCTATGCCCTACTGTTGCAAAATCTGGTGTTTACAGGCGGATTCGGCGCAAGCGAGGCGGTCAGAATCTCTTCCAAGCCGCGTTATGTGCTATCCTTTGCCTTGTTTATCACCGTGTTTTCCGCTGCAACCTCGATTATCTGCCGCGCATTAGAGCTGCTGCCACAGGTGAGCCTTGCGCATACGCTTGTACGGCTGCTCATATATATGATTGTGCTGTTTGTATTGTATGTGATCGTAGTGCTGGTGTTTCGTTATGCGTTGCATGCAAGCGACAGCATCCTTCGGAAGATCGGCATGGCGGCATTCAATACGCTAGTGCTTGCGATCCCTGTGATCAACCGCAGTGCCGCTTATACGGTGGGCGAATCTCTTGGCGCGGGCCTTGGGGCAGGCGCGGCCTTCGCTCTGGCCGTGTTTCTGATCCATGCGGGGATTCACGTGCTGGATCGTAACGATAAGATCCCAAAGGCCTTTCAAGGAACGCCGGCGCTTTTTATTTATGTTTCTTTGCTGGCGCTTGCGTTCACTGGTTTTTCCGGCAGATCCCTGTTTATATAATTGCAGGACGGTGCCTGAAGCACTCTGTTTTTACCAATGAAGGGTGCGAATTCCACGAAAGGATGGCTGTTGTATGGGAAAAAAATATAAAGTAAAAAAAGACTACGGCTCCGGGCAGCGCTCCAGCTACTACGGCTTTCGGAAAGATTTTCCGGAAGGGGGGCGCAAAGGCCGCTTCCGCAAAAGTGCCAGCCGCTCAGAGCGCGGCAAAAGAATTGCTAAGATCGCGCTAATGGTGTTGGGCTTTGCCGCAGTAATGGTGCTTGCCTTTTTATTACAGATTTTGCTTTGAATTTATCCAATAAGCCCGCTGTTACCAAGCCGCCTCAGGTGGAAACAGGCAGTGGCGGGCAAGGATCGGATGCGCGCAGGAGCCGCAGTCAGAGGGGCCTGTAGCGCAGCAGCAAAAAGCAATTGCGGCGCTCTGGCTGCCGGAGAGGACGCTTCGCAATGCATCTGCCTAGATAGCTTCCTTGCTGTTGCAAAGCAGAGCGGTGCATCCGCTGTAATGATTGACGCAAAGGATACTGACGGCACGTTGCTTTTTCCCTCCGCATTGGAGCAGGTGAAGGTAACGGGCGCCGCAGAGGGGGCTTATTCGAATTTTGCACAAGCGATTCAAAAGATTCATGACAATGGCTTGTCTGTGATTGCGCGGGTGCAGTGCTTCCGTGACCCGTTGGCCGCCAGAAGGTTGGGGGAGGGTAGCGCGGTATGCTACCAGCGGCCCGGCACGCTCTGGCTGGACAACAGCGCGGATAAAGGCGGCAAACCATGGGCAAACCCCTATTCGGAAACGGTGCAGAGCTATCTGACCGGTTTGATCGGTGAGCTGACAGCCATGGAGATTGACAGCATCCTGCTCGATAGCGTGCAGTTCCCCAGCGGATATGCGCTGAATAAGACCTATTATATAGGAGAGAGCGAAAGCGGCGTATCCCGAAATGATGTTTTAAAGAATTTTGTTGCCAGTGCAAAGCAGGCGGCTGGCAGTAAAAATGTGATTTTGATGCAATCAGGGGAAGGGGCCCTCGGCGGTGGAGAAAGCCAGTATCATGCAGTCTGTTTGGAAGCGGCGCCGATGTTTATGCGCCGGATTTGCGCCTGTCTGGGCTCAAAGGAAGCATTACAATCGGCGGAGAATCATTCTCGCCCGCAAAGGATCCGTCCGTTTTCCTTGCGGCCGCTGGGAAGCAGCTGAAAGCCGCGGCGGGAAATGCCACCCTGATGCCCCTTTTGAATGCGAGCTCTGATGTGAGCGAGCAGGTGGCAGCCCTAAAAGCGGCAGGGATTGAAAGCTATATTCTATACAATGAGGGCGGTAGCTATACTGCGGTTCAATAAGGAAATCAAAGAAAGGCGTCCTGTCTATTCAGACAGGACGCCTTTTTATCAGATTCTGTTGCTCAGCTTAATAGAGGAATTGGGAGGACCAGCCGCATAAAATCAAGCCTTTGGATTAACAATATCGCGCCAATCAAGGTCTCCACGGTCGAGGCTGTGAATCAATGCCTCCGCAGTTGCAATATTGGTTGCAACCGGAATATTATGCACATCGCACAAGCGAAGCAGATTGGCTTCGTTGGGCTCATGTGGCTTCGGGCTAAGGGGATCGCGGAAAAACAGGAGTAAATCGATTTCATTGCACGCGATCCTTGCAGCAATCTGTTGATCGCCGCCCTGTGAACCGCTTAGAAACCGCTGGATGGAAAGCCCAGTTGCCTCAGAGACAATTTTGCCCGTCGTGCCAGTGGCGCACAGTGTGTGGCGGCTGAGTACGCCGCAGTAAGCGATACAGAATTGCGTCATAAGCTCCTTTTTCGCGTCATGGGCAATTAGTGCGATATTCATATATGCAGCTCCTTTTTTATGAGAGTGTTGATTCAAAAATAACAATTCTTATTCCTATCATAACAGATAAATTACATTTTATCAAGATGTTTTAACGGGATTTTCTCTCCTTCGATCCTTTTTGCGATTCGAAGATACGCGCTGCCCGCCGGGCAATCAAAGGGCACTGGTTTGCCCATCGCCGCACGGTACGTAACATTCGGATCATCCGGCACAATGCCGAGCAGACGGGCACCCGCGCTGTCGATCACCTGGTCGATATTGAGCAGCTGGCGTTTTGAAACGGGCTGAGCCTTAAAGCGGTTGATAATGAGGTGAATCGGCGCGATGTCCATCGCATACAGCGCGTCTACAGCCGCGGCGGCGCTACGAACGCAGACCGCATCCGGCGTGGAAACGACCACCGCTTCCTGCGCCGCACTGGCAGCCAAGCGAAACCCCCGCTCGATCCCTGCCGGCGCGTCAATAAGGATATCATCAAAAAAGGCATCGTACTGTGCGGTAAGGGAGTGCATGGCACCCGGGGTAAAGGCGGGAGTGTCGCGCAAAGGCGCGGCGAGAAGATGAAGGCCGCCCACCGATAAGGGCGCTTTTTCAGGCGCGCAACGGCCCAACAGGACATCCGCCCAGTCGTAAACTGTGTTTTCCGCGCATCCTAGGATCAAATCCAAGCTGCGCAGGCCGATATCGCAATCGATTAGGAGGATGTGTTTGCCCATGCCTGCAAGCGCTCCGCCGAGCCCGGCAGCCAAAGAGGATTTCCCCGCGCCGCCCTTGCCGGAGGCGATCACAATTTTTCTAGCCATGGTGTTCCACTTCTCCTTTCAAGCGTTATTGCAGAAGGGTATTGCCTTCCTGCGGAAGGTCCATTGCGCTTTCGCTGCCGGAGAAATATTGGTTGTAGATTTCTGCTGCGACCGGCGCGCAGTCAACGCCAGTGTCCCCGCTTTCAATGACAATCCCTATGGCAATTTCAGGATCGTTTACAGGAGCGTAAGTAATTAGGACAGCGTTATAATCATTCTGCCATTGGCCGTTGATTTTGCGCTTCACCTGGGACGTGCCGGTTTTAGCGGCGGCCTTGACGCCATTTTTAATTTTGGAGAAGGAGCGCGCGCAGAAGCCGGTTCCGTCGCCCACGCGTCGCATCCCTTCATGCACCAGATCAATCGTGGATTTGCTGATATTCAGATTGGCGGAGACGACTGGTTCCTTCTCCAACACCGTTTTGCTGTAATCATAGGATTTAATGGATTTGACCAAATGTGTTTCATAGCGCGTGCCGCCATTTGCAATAGTGGCAGCATAGTTTGCAATTTGGAGCGGGGTAAACAGGTTGTAGGATTGGCCGATCGCATACTGCACCGTATCGCCGGGGCGCCATGGAGTGCCAATCGATTCGGCATATTCCGGCGTGGCAAGCGTGCCGGTTTCTTCCGCGATCTCAATGCCTGTCGGCTGGCCCAGGCCAAATTTTCGGGAATACTCATTCATTTTTTCAATGCCGATCTGATATCCGGCCTCAAAGAAGAAGTTGTTGCAAGAAATCTCGATGGCATGCACAACGCTGATATTGCGATGCGTGCCTGTGCTGCATCCGAGCTTTAGCTCGCGGTATCTTTGGTACCCCCCCCGGCCGCCGCAATAATAGGTAGTGTTTGCATTAAAAACACCTTCTTCCAGGCCGGTGATGGCGATGCCAGGCTTCATGGTAGAGCCGGGCTCATAAGCGCTCATCATTGCACGGTTCCACAGAGGTGCATTTTCCGCCTTAGAGAGCTCGTCATAATTTTTACTGTAGGTAGAGATATCATAGGTAGGGTTTGATACGGCGGCAAGCACCTCGCCGGTGTGAACGTCGATTACCACGGCGGCTCCGCAGAAGGGGTGATCAGGCTGCTCGGCTTTGAGCTCTGCAATCCGCTTTGCAAGGGCTTCGTTCGCAACTTTTTGGAGGTTTTTATCAATGGTGAGAATGATCGTGTGTCCCTGCTCCGGCTCCTTGACGTATTCTGTTGTGATATTGCCGTCGTCGTCCTTTGTAGTGCGTTTCACGCCGTCTGTGCCGCGCAGGTATTCTTCCATTGCCTTTTCGATGCCGTTTTTGCCGATGGAATCGGTTTGGAGATAGCCTTTCTCTTTATATTTTTCATATTCATTTTCACTGATTGCGCCGACCATGCCGAGGATATGGGGAGCAAGCGCGCCATCCACATATTCGCGGTATGGTACGACCTCAATCTCAACGCCCTGATAAAAATCGCTTTTTTCTTTGATTTCCGCTACCGTTTGGGTGGAAACATCTTCCGCGAAGGTGTATGGCGTGCGCTTACTGAACATCAGGCGGTGCATCTCATAGTATACGGAAGCAATTTTGCGCGCCTGTTCCGGCGTATATTCCTGGAGGCTGTATTTTTCAATGAGCGCATCCAAGCAATTCTGCGCGGTTGCATAACTGTTAACATGCAGGATTTCATCTGATTTTAGGTAGGCCACATCACTCTCCCGATTCTCCGGGAAGGCAATTTTGCCGCTTTCATCATAAATCAGCGGAAGGTTGTCAATCCATTTTTCCCCTTTGGATTCCAGCAGCTCAATGAGGCTGTTGACGAGCTGATTACGCTGCGCAATCTCATCTTTATTATCAGCAGGGAATTTTTCTGCTGTGAATGTGATCGAGTTGCCCTGCCGGTTGGTCACAAGCGGATTGCCGTTGCGATCCAAAATTTCGCCGCGTGCCGCCTCCACCCGCGTGCTGGCGGAGCTGATGGACTTACCTTGTTCGGCATATTCGGCGCCGTGGACAAGTTGCAGCTGAACAAGGCGGCCTGCAAATAGAAGCAGGAATACGCCCAGCAGACAGACAGAGATGATAACGCGGGAGGTACGTTTGTCCTGATTCATCGGTTCGGCCCATCCTTTCATGCTCAAAAATGTTTTCGTAAAAAATCGTAAAAGACACAGCGGTTAGAAACTGCTGTGTCAAAAATGCTCTGTTCATGGAAACCGCCGTTTTGGTGGCGATTGAGTCAACCATCTGGTTGGCGCTCATGCAGCGCGTCGGATGGAAATCATGCCATCTAGAGGATTACGGACGGCTCTTCATTTGTAGAAAGCGGGTTTTTCAGCTTCCTGCCGAGCGCACGTAGGGGGAAGAAAAAAAGGGGCAGGAACAGCACCGCATACAAGCTTGCGGGCAGGTAAAAGCGCACGAGGCGCTCATAGCGCCATCATAACCCGGAATCACCAGAAAAACCAGCCAATAAAGCAGGTTGTGCACCAACGCCGCGCATGTGGACAGGAGCAGTGCCGTGACAAAATTGACCCGCATCAGGTAGTGCAGCAACAACCCGCAGATGCAGCCGATGATGAGCAGAACAACGGCGTGGAATCCATCTCCACGCGTGCCCACGGCATCCCAAAGCATACCGGCAAACATGCCAAAGCATGCGCCTGCCATTTCACGCTCCAACATGGCAATACAAACCACAAGCGGAATTAAAGGCATCGCGCTGACGCTATATATTCTAGGCAACAGACCGCCCGTGTTTTGCAGCAGGGATACGAGCAGGATGATTACAGAGAGAATTCCCCATCGCAGGTAGACCTGCTTTTTTTCCTT
>ENA-OQEN01000093-OQEN01000093.1-human-gut-metagenome-genome-assembly--contig:-NODE-93-length-35418-cov-2.708934_pt1 | contig 35418 bp, 44 predicted proteins | sample MGYA00242791_ERZ504627 | MGnify/ENA primary metagenome ERZ504627 (study PRJEB26092, sample SAMD00036316) | human gut metagenome | host: Homo sapiens | study: EMG produced TPA metagenomics assembly of... | reverse complement strand
GATATGAACTATCTGAATATTGGGAGCCGGGAGATGGCAGCCAATACTCTGATGATATTCGTAAAAAGTTCCCGGAGGATATATTAGATGAAGTCTGGAATCCTCAGGATTATGTGGATGCAATGACAGCAGAAAATGAACAAAAGGCACTCGAATTTTCGGCACAAAAGGGAGAGCTTTTTGATTATCCGTAAGGAAGATGATAATATGCCAATGAACATGGTCATACTTTAATCCTAAAATTAAAAATCCCGGAAATCCGCTTACCTGCAGATTCCGGGATTTTATAATTACATATGATGTGCCACATCTATTCTGATAAGTGCCTTCCTGAGTGCAAACTCTGCTCTCTTCACATCAATCTCTGCTGTGTGATTTGAAAGGCGCTGCTCTGCCCGCTCCTTCGCGGCCTGTGCGCGGTCTATGTCTATCTCATCAGGCCACTCTGCAAGCTCTGCGAGAAATGTGACCTTGTCTCCAAGTATTTCCGCAAAGCCTGAATGGATTGCGGCTATTTTCTCCTCATCGCCATTATGGATAGTCACGATTCCCGGTGCAAGCACTGTCGTGAGCGGTATATGGTTTTTGTATACACCAATCTCTCCGTTTTGGGTATTGAACTCGAGGAAATCTGTCTCTCCCTTGTAGAACACCCTGTCCGGTGTGATTATTTCTATGTCAAAAATGTTATCTGCCATGAAATCACCTCACATTACTGCATCTTGGCACGGACTTCATCTATGCTTCCAACGTTTAAGAAATAGCTCTCCGGTACATCATCATGCTTTCCTTCGAGTATCTCCTTAAAGCCTCTGATGGTCTCGGCAATAGGCACATATTTGCCCTCGAGTCCTGTAAACTGTCCTGCTACGAAGAACGGCTGTGACAGGAAACGCTGCACCTTACGTGCACGGCTTACTACGAGCTTATCCTCCTCTGAGAGCTCATCCATACCGAGGATTGCTATGATATCCTGCAGCTCCTTATACTTCTGGAGTATCTCCTGAACAGCGTGTGCCACCTCAAAATGCTCCTGTCCCACGATACGCGGATCAAGGATACGCGATGTAGATGCCAGTGGGTCTACAGCCGGATAAATACCAAGCTCTGCGATAGAACGCTCAAGTACTGTCGTGGCATCGAGATGTGCGAAGGTAGTCGCCGGTGCCGGGTCTGTAAGGTCATCTGCAGGCACATATACGGCCTGAACCGATGTGATTGAACCGTTCTTTGTTGATGTGATACGCTCCTGAAGAGCTCCCATCTCTGTCTGCAGTGTCGGCTGGTAACCAACGGCTGAAGGCATACGTCCTAAAAGCGCTGATACCTCTGAACCTGCCTGGGTGAAACGGAAGATATTGTCCACAAAGAGAAGCACATCCTTGCCGCCTCTGTCACGGAAATACTCTGCCATTGTAAGTCCTGCCAGGGCAACTCTCATACGTGCTCCAGGTGGCTCGTTCATCTGTCCGAACACCATGGTGGTCTTGTCGATAACACCTGACTCCTTCATCTCGTAGTACAGGTCATTTCCCTCTCGTGTACGCTCTCCTACACCGGTAAATACTGAGTATCCACCATGCTGTGTAGCGATGTTGTGGATAAGCTCCTGGATGAGCACCGTCTTTCCTACTCCGGCACCTCCGAAGAGTCCGATTTTTCCACCCTTCTGGTATGGGCAGAGCAAATCTACTACCTTTATTCCTGTCTCAAGCATCTCCTGCGATGTAGCCTGCTCCTCAAAGCTAGGCGCAGGTCTGTGGATTGCCCATTTCTCCTCTGTCTGTGGAGGCTCAACCTCATCGATAGGCTCTCCGAGCACATTGAACATTCTTCCAAGTGTATTCTCCCCCACCGGCACAGAAATAGGTGCTCCTGTTGCGATAGCTCCATGCCGCGGACGAGACCATCAGTAGGTCCCATGGCAATACATCTGACTGTATCGTCGCCCAGATGCTGTGCAACCTCAACGACCAGCTTTCCGCCGTTTTTCAGCGGTACCTCGACTGCATCGTTTATCTCAGGCAGATTACCCTCTGAAAACTTGATATCCAGAACGGCACTGATAACCTGTATGATTTACCTACATTTTTATCTGCCATTTATAGTTTCTCCTTCTTTTTTAATTCATATGATACACTTGCCTTTTTGGTCATTCACAGACACACATACCTGCCTTCCCATGACCGGATATGCATGTATCACTCTATCGCATTAGCTCCTGCAATTATCTCAGTAAGCTCCTGCGTGATTGAGCCCTGACGCGCTCTGTTATATTTCAATGTCAGATCACTGATCATATCCTCTGCATTGCTCGTAGCAGAATCCATCGCCTGCATTCTGGCTCCGTTTTCACTGGCAAATGACTCCACCAGTGCTCCGTAAAACAGGCTTGTCACATATTTTGGAATAATAAGCTCCAAAGCCTCCTCCGGATTCGGTTCAAAATTCATGAGAATATTGGAGTCCTCTTTTTCATCTGCCCCACTCTCATCCAGCTCCACCGGCAAAAGCTTTATGAGCTTCGCCTCCTGTGTAACTGTGTTTTTGAAATGGGTATATGCGAGATAAATCTCCCCAACCTGACCGTCTGTAAATGCCTTTAACACTCTTTTGCAAAGTGCCGCAGCATCCTCGTAGGTCGGGTCCTCCATCATCTCCGATGCACTCTCAACTATATGATAGCCCTTTGACGTAAGCAGCTCCTCGCCCTTTGCTCCCACAGCGTATATGTCGAGTTCTTCTTTTTTGAAGTCTCCGTGTGTGATGAGCTTTACTATATTGCTGTTGTATCCGCCTGCCAGTCCGCGGTTTGATGTCAAAACAACTACCGCCTTCCTTGGCGAATCACCGGCCTTTAAGTATGGGTGCTCCAGATTGCCGCTCTTTGCAAGCATCGAGCTTACTGTCCTGTACATATAGTTGAAATACGGATCTGTTGCCTCCGCATGTGCTCTCGCCTTTTGCAGCTTGACGGTAGAAACGAGCTTCATGGCCTTTGTGATCTGCTGAGTACTTGTAATACTGCTTTTTCTGCGCTTTATGTCTCGCATCGAAGCCATTTTACCACCTGCCTTCTACTAATATCCAACCGTCTAACGGAACTGCTTTTTGCATTCCTCGATTGCCTTTATAAGTGCCTGCTCCGTATCATCGTCCATCACCTTTTTCTCCCTGATTGCTTCAGGAATCTCAGGATATCTGGTATCAATGAAATCAAACAGCTCTGCCTCAAATCTTAAAATATCCTCGATTTTGATATCGATAAGATACTTCTTTGTCGCAGCGTATATTATGATAACCTGCTTCTCCACAGGCATCGGCTTGTACTGCGGCTGCTTTAAAATCTCCTTGATTCGTGCTCCCTGTGCGAGCTGCTCTGCTGTGCTTGCATCAAGCTCTGAGCCAAACTGTGAGAACGCTGCAAGCTCTCTGTACTGAGCCAGCTCTACTCGGATAGGTGCTGCAATCTTTTTCATTGCCTTTATCTGTGCCGAGCCTCCAACTCGTGAAACTGAAAGTCCTGCATTTATGGCAGGTCTGAAGCCCGCGTTGAACATCTCTGTCTCGAGATATATCTGACCGTCTGTGATTGAGATAACATTGGTCGGGATATATGCCGATACATCACCCGCCTGTGTCTCAATGATAGGAAGGGCTGTGAGTGAGCCTCCACCCAGCTTGTCTGACAGTCTCGCTGCTCTCTCCAGAAGCCTTGAATGGAGATAGAAAACATCTCCCGGATAAGCCTCTCGTCCTGGCGCTCTCTTTAAGAGGAGTGAAAGTGTACGGTATGCTGCTGCATGCTTACTCAGATCATCGTAAACTATGAGCACATCCTGTCCGTTTTCCATCCATTCCTCACCTATAGCGCAGCCTGAGTATGGTGCGATATACTGTAACGGTGCAAGCTCTGATGCTGTCGCAGCCACTACTGTCGTGTAGCTCATGGCTCCGAACTCCTCGAGCTCATTTACTATGGATGCAACCGTAGAAGCCTTCTGACCGATAGCTACATAGATACATTTCACACCCTGTCCCTTCTGGTTGATTATGGTATCTATCGCGATAGCCGTCTTTCCGGTCTGTCTGTCTCCGATAATAAGCTCTCTTTGTCCTCGTCCGATAGGAACCATTGAGTCAATAGCCTTTATACCTGTCTGAAGCGGTGTATCTACTGACTTTCTCGAGATAACTCCCGATGCTACTCTCTCTATCTGACGATATTTGTCCGACTGGATAGGTCCCTTTCCGTCGATTGGCTGTCCGAGCGCATTTACTACTCGGCCGAGCATCGCATCGCCTACCGGCACCTCTACCACTCGTCCTGTGGTCTTAACTGTATCTCCCTCGTTGATATTGCGCTGCTGTCCAAGTAAAACAGCACCGACATTGTCCTCCTCGAGGTTTAATACCATTCCATATACTTCCCCTGGAAATTCCAAAAGCTCTCCCTGCATCGCATTCTCAAGACCATGAATACGTGCGATTCCGTCTGCCACCTGAATGACTGTTCCTACATCAGCGACTTCGAGCTGGGAAGCGTATCTTTTAATCTGCTCCTTTATTACTGAGCTGATTTCTTCCGGCTTTAGATTCATGGAGCGCATTCACCTACTTTCAATTGTATTTTTGTCAAATCGCGGGTGAGTCTTTCTAATCTGCTGCTGACAGATGAATCCACCACTCTGTCCCCGATTCTGATTTTCATACCGCCTATGAGCGCGGTATCCACCTCAAAATGCATCTCAAATTTCACGTATTTTGTCGTGTCAAGAAGTCGTTTCTCCACAGCAAGCTTCTGCTCCTTTGACAACTCAAATGCAGATGTGACGTATGCTGTTCCGATATTTTGGTACTCCTTGACTCTGTCAAGAAAGTAGTCGAAGACTAAGGTAAGCTCTTTGTAGTGATTCTTTTCTATAATCATCCTCATAAGCCCTACCAGCTCCGCTGAAACTCTTCCCCCAAATATTTCTTCGATGATTCTGACCTTTTCTTCTTTATCAATCTGCGGATGATCCATCAGCTTTGAGAGGTCATCATTTGCAGCAATGATTTCCTTTACTGCTGTTACCTCGTCAGACAGGCCGGATAGCCTGTTGTCCTCAAGGGCAGCCTCAAACAATGCATCACCGTATACCTTAGATACTAGCTTAGCCATGTTGATTCTCCCATTTCCTTAAGTGTCTCTTCAACGAGTGTATCCTGAATGTCTGTGGTGATCGAAGCTGCGACAGCCTTTTGTGCCATAAGCGATGCTATCTGTATCATCTCCTGCTTCATATCATCCATGGCATGCTTCTTCTCAAGCTCTGCCTCTTCTCTGGCTCTCTTTATGATGCGTGAAGCCTCTTCCTTTGCATCATCCACAATCTTGTTCTGGTTTTTAAGCGCCTTCTGTCTCGCCTCTGTGAGAATAGCTTCGGCCTCTTTATCAATATCCTTAAGCTTTCCCTCGTACTCTGCCTTTAGTGCTGCGGCACTTTCCTTGTCAGCAACAGCTGTGTTTATATCGCTTTCTATCCTGTCCTGCCTGTCCTTTAACAGCTTCCTTGCAGGGTTGAAAAGCAGATACGACATCAGCATGAAAAGGAAAAATACTGCAACTGCCAAAAGTACTGTATCAAAGAGCAACTGCGCATCCAGATTAAACAAAAATGTATATCCCTGTGCTAACAACTTTTACTCTCCTTTCCGTTGGCTGTATCGCCGCACGGTAATCCTCTGCGGCAAACCGTAATATACTATCCGAGCGGATGAACGAAAAGTAAAAGTAATGCAACAACGAGACCATAAAGACCTGTTGTCTCTGCAACCGCCTGTCCTAAAAGCATGGTTGACATAATCTGTCCTCTTGCTCCCGGGTTACGTCCTACGGCTGCTGCACCATGTCCTGCTGCGATACCCTGTCCAACACCAGGTCCGATTCCGGCGATAACTGCCAAACCTGCACCGATTGCTGAGCATGCTCTGATTAAATCCTGTCCATTGATATCCATAATTGAATCCTCCTAAAAATACATCTTATAGTTTTACTCATCCGTCTCACATGCCTGTGTAACGTATGTCATTGTCAGCATACAGAATACATATGTCTGAATTGCTCCTGAGAACAAATCAAAGTATACATGCAGTACTGACGGCCACGCTATGGCTATAAACCTTAGCAGACCATATACCAGCGCCATGATAACAGTTCCTGACAACACATTGGCGAACAAACGCAATGATAATGAGATAGGAATTGCAATCTCACTGATAATGTTGATTGGCGCCCATATAGGCAGCCACGGCGGCAGTGGTGAACACATACCGGTCCAGATATCCTTTGCGCTTTGATGCTTAGCCTTATTGAATCTGATCATGAAAAATGTAATAAGTGCAAGCGCCAGTGTGGTTCCGTAGTCGGCTGTCGGTGGTCTTAAACCAAACAAGCCTGAGATATTACTCATCAGTATAAATATAAAAATCGTGCTGATGTAGTTTACAAACCTCGGAGCCCACTTACCCATGGTTCCCTCGACCATCTTGTCGAGCATCTCTACGATGAGCTCGATGATATTCTGAAAGCCGTCCGGTACTTCCTTTGCTTTTTTAAGCTTCCTGTTTGCCACTATAGCGAATATGACCATAATGGCCATCACTATGAGGATACAGGCATGCGATGTGGTAATCCAGACCTCCTGACCGAATACCTTTATCGAAAAAATACCATGGATCATAAAGTCGATATTGTCTGCGTTACTTTCCAGTAAAATCGCCTGATTCACATTATCACCTCCTCCTTATTAAGTTTACCTGCAGTTTTGCTACTCTGTCTCCATTTCGCCGGCGGAAGATGCATCACTTCTCCCGGAAAATCTGTCTGTCACCTTCATAAATAAAGGCTGTAAATACGCTGAAATCTTGAGTCCCAGCATACCGACAAAGGCCATTATCAGATTTCCAAAATCAAATAGTCCCAATATAAATAACAGGACCGCAACAACAATATACCTTAAAAGTGATTTTGCTACGATCCTGCGATTGGCATCCTTTTGTCCATATATGGCGGTCGCGTCATATATGACTGTGGCGATATTGACAGCTATACCAACAGCTATCGCTATCCCATACCATAAGCCGATAGAATATGAAATTTTGTCTGTGACAAACCATACCCCAATAAGCTGCACAACAATCCCGTAAAAAACTATCCCAAATACAAGTCCCGGCAATGCGTCATTTATTCTTTTTAACATCCTTCTCTACCCTGCTAATACTGTCTGATATCTCTGTTTCCGTAGTACTCTGCCTGCCCGGTGTCTGTCTGACGGCTCTGCCATCATCCTCCGGCTTCAGGAATTTTTGAACCATGCGGTATATATTGTTTGCCCCCGCAAATGCTCCAAGGAAAAACAATGGAACAGTTACCCAGTCCGCTCCGGTCTTTTTCCCAATCCACACACCGGCCAGTGTGCAGAGAAATATCGGCACAATCATGTTGATTCCAAACTGGAAAACCATGATAAGTGCATTCATTACCTCTTTCTTATTATCTCTTTTCATATACAAATTATTATATCATTTTTATTGCTTTTGTCTACATTTTTATGTGTAAAATGCATAAAAAATACATGTGTTTCATGTCAAATCACGTCAATTTGACACAACAATTGCAGTATTATCACTATTTCCGGCGATTACAGCACAAGCGTCACCTCACGGTCAGTGTGCTCATACCTGCGAATTGTAACCCCCGCTGCCTTAAGCATCCTCTTTGAAGCTGTCACGCTGGCCGTGCCCTCGTATTTGTCACAGTCGTAGACTACTTCCCTGATGCCAGACTGTATGATTGCCTTAGCGCACTCATTGCACGGAAACAGGGTGACATATATGGTCGCTCCCTCAAGCTTCCGCCCCTGTAGTTTAAGATGGCATTGAGCTCGCTGTGTGTAGAATAGAAATACTTGTTATCCTCTCCCTCTCTGGCCCAGGTGAACTCATCATCTGAGCAGCCAAGAGGAAAGCCGTTATAGCCCATGGAGAGTATCTTGTGCTCCGGGTCCACTATGCACGCACCCACCTGGGTATTCGGATCCTTCGAGCGCATACCTGAAAGCATCGCTATGCCCATAAAATACTCATCCCATGAGATATAATCCTTTCTCTTTTCCGAAGCTCCCATATATACACCTCCATTCAATATGGTCTATCACACTGTCTGTTACTTTACTGTTTTATATCACTGTTTACACCTCAGAGCAACCTGCAGCTATTATCATCATTATTATTACTTGGTTCCGAAAATTCTGTCTCCTGCATCTCCGAGTCCCGGCACAATATATTTGTGCTCATTGAGATGATCATCGAGCGCTCCTATATATACATCCACATCAGGATGTGCCTCTGTGAGTCTCTTTACTCCCTCAGGAGCTGCAATTATGCACATAAAGTGGATGTTTTTCACACCGCGCTTTTTGAGCATATCAAGTGCTGCCACTGCTGAACACCTGTTGCGAGCATCGGATCTACACAAATACCTCTCTGTTTGCGCAGTCTGCCGGAAGCTTGCAATAGTACTCGATAGGCTCTGCTGTCTCCGGGTCACGATACATGCCGATGTGTCCAACCTTTGCGGCAGGGATGAGCTCAAGCATGCCCTCCACCATACCAAGTCCGGCTCTTAAGATAGGAACAACTGCAAGCTTTTTGCCCTTTAATTCCTTTACAGTGGCCTTACAGATAGGAGTCTCAATCTCCACATCTGTAAGCTCAAGATCTCTTGTTGCCTCGTAGCACTCAAGCATCGCAACCTCGCTGACGAGTGTTCTGAAATCCTTTGAACCTGTGTCGGTTCTTCTCATAATTCCAATCTTGTGCTGAATCAGCGGATGATCCATAACTACTACCTTACCCATAATGTTTGTTCTCCTTTGTCTTATATTGTGTTATATTTGTTTGTCTTTTATGTATTTGCATTTAAGCGCTTTACCAGCTTCTTAAGCGTAGCCCTGAGGCTTTCATAGCACAGTCCGTAGCTTTGAAGTGTGCCGCCATAAGGATCCAGTATCTCAAGCTCATCGCCCACATACTGTGAAAGCACAAAGACCTGCTCCGGGTCGATATCGGCAAAGCTTTCTATAATGCGCTCGCGCTGTGATGACTCCATGGTAAATACCATAGTACTCTCCGTGATATCCGATTCCTCAAGCTGCGTTGACACCATGCCCTCCGTGGAAATGCCATTGCTTATGAGCACTGCCTCTGCCTTCTGATTGACCGGCTCCGGAAACTGGACAACAAGTCCTCTCGCCTCAATCTCCATCGGCACCTTGAGTACAAAGTCGTTCATGATGCCCTTTGCCATCTGCTCCCTGCATGTGCCGGTCTGTGCGACAAAAATGATTTTGTCATACTTCACATGTGTGTCTATCACCTGATGGCCTGCCGCCTTTAGCATACGGTTCATGATGGCCTGTCCTATACGCGGTGTGGAGAAGCTCTCCGAGAAAATCACATCCACATCGAGCTCATCACAGTCCCTTAATATACGGTAAAGCTCATGGGCTATCGAATCCTCATCCGCCCTGCTTCCCATCGACAGGACAACATCTGCATCGTAAAACTGCTTTGTCTCCTCTGTCGCAATGACTGCTATCTTTTTGCCATCATCCCTGTGCGAAGCCACAAGCTCATTTATCTTCGCAATCACATGCTTTCTGGTACCGTCCACGATGACCATGTCAGCCTTTGGCGCATAGTGCTTGTACTTCATGCCGGGTGCCTTTGGCTTTCTAGTATCATCTGCCGCTATTATTCCCGGATCTATGACGACCTCTTTGCCTAATACCTTTGAAAGCATCTGAGGTGTGATGTATCCCGGGCGGAGTACCATAGGTGTATCCTCTGTCAGGTCAATGATGGTGGACTCTATTCCTATGCCAACCGGTCCTCCGTCTATTATCATGGCTATTTTGCCGCTTAGATCCTCAGCCACATGTGCAGCCTCTGTAGGGCTCGGTCTGCCGGATGTGTTGGCGCTTGGCGCGCGATAAGGCAGCCGCTTCTTCTTATAAGATCTAGCGCTATAGGATGATTCGGCATGCGCACAGCCACTGTGTCCATGCCGCCTGTTGTGGCATAAGGCACTGCATCGCCCTTCTCCACTATCATGGTAAGAGGTCCCGGCCAAAAAGCATCCGAAAGCTTCCTTGCATCCTCCGGCACTGTCTTTGCGATGCGCTCCAAATCCGAAAAATCTGATATGTGTACGATAAGCGGATTGTCCGACGGACGCCCCTTTGCACTGTATATCTTCTTTGATGCCTCCGGATCTAAAGCATCACCGCCAAGCCCATACACTGTCTCTGTCGGAAACGCTACAAGCTCACCGGCTGCAATCAAATCACCTGCCTCCTGCATGAGCTTATGGTCTAAATTGTCCTGATCTATTTTTATAATTTTTGTTTCCATTTTATATCCTCACCGCACATACTACAGTAATATACCATGTGCAAACACCAGTTTTTCTAAATAATCATGTGTTTTTATTGTAACACTTCAGAGCCACCTCGAAAGCAGGAAAATCTGCTGCTTACATGTAAACATGACGTATCAGCTTTTGTTCCCGGAGGTTCTGAATTGTTTTCTATTTATTATACAATAGTAACAATAGCATTTCAAGTTTTACTCAATATTTGGTAATTTTTATATAAGATTGTGTAAAAGTAAGTACAATTTTATTTGGCATTGCATTATTCTGTGTTTTGTACTACAATGCAGATAAGCCAATAACGGCGAATAATGATCATTATTTTATAAGGAGGATTTCATTATGGCATACGTAATTTCTGATTCATGCGTTAGCTGTGGTACATGTGCTGGTGAGTGCCCAGTAGGAGCTATCTCTGCTGGTGATTCACAGTACGTAATCGATGCAGATTCTTGTCTCGATTGTGGTACATGTGCTGGTGTTTGCCCAACTGGAGCAATCAGCCAGGGCTAATTTTTAGCATACTGTAAGAAATAAAGACGACCTGTTATGGGTCGTCTTTTTTGTGTTGTAATCGTCTTTGTATTGTAATCATTTTTATGCTGTAAGCGTTTTTTGCAGTAATTATTTTTATAGTGTAAGCGTTGTCATGCATGCTCTATAGTCTCACCGGATTAAGCTCATGCGTATGCGTCTTGTCGCGCCCCTTCTTTCCCTTGGTGTCTGCAGCGCTTATTTTTGTATCTGCAGGCATGTCCGCGTTCCTTTTCCTTGAAAAAAGTCCCTTTCTGCGCAGATTTCCGCGTATGGCAGCGTCCAGCTTTTTATATCTCTCTTCCTGCGCAATATCCTGTTCGCGCATCAGATAGTTCATTTCCTTTAATATCCGCTCCTGCACCTCAGTGGATATCTGCTGACTCAGCTCCTCATTGTTCAGTGCTATGGCTCTCCCCACGATATTGCTCATCAGCTCGCGAAACTCATCCATACGCTCATCTGCCGTGCGGCTTCGATATGTATGATTGTATCCCGGCAGTTCATCGTGATATGCCGGATTATACCCTGACATCTCCTGTTTCACCGTCTGATTTGTGATATTCGTGTAATTTACAGGCTGCACGGATTTTTCCATAGCCGCAGGATTCGGTGGATTTAACGGCTCACCCGGTGCATCCGAATGAAGCATATCACGGATTGCGCGAAGCTGATACCCCTTCTCCTTAAGCTCCTTTATCCTCAAAAACTGTTTTATATTGTCTCTTGTATAGTATCTGTGACCAAGTTCATTTCTAGGCACATCAAGTCCCAGCTCATCCTCCCAGTAACGCAACACATGAGTCTCCACATCCACAGCAGCTGCCGCATCGGAAATCATGTAACGTACTTTCTCCAAATTGAAGTCCTCCTGTCTGAAATTATATTTTATTCGCTATACGCTTTTGGCACATCGAAAAGAACCAGCACTGCGAAAAAGTTATATCGCTGTACTGGTTCAATTATAGCCTTGATAGAACTCTCATTCAATTGGTTTCGGTCGCAACTTTCGACATATAACTCTCTGTCTTAAGCTATCCAAACAGCTCCTTGAGAGCCTGTGCATTCTGTGCATCCGCAGATTTCCTGTTCTCCTGCTGTATCTGCGTATAAACCTCCTTGCGGTAAATCGGCACCTCCTTCGGTGCACTTACACCGAGCTTAATCTGGTCGCCTCTGATTTCCAGAATAGTAATCTCGATGTCATTATTAATCACCAGAGATTCACCCTTTTTTCTTGTAAGAGCCAGCATACTATTCACCCGCCCTTTCTTTTTCCCTTTTATGATGTCATAAATCGGAAGTGCACCTTGTAGTCATCCTCAACTATAAGCTGTGCTGCTTTGTTGCTGTCGGTATTGACCACAATAGGAGCCTTTAAATTGCAGGCAATCTTTGTGATGTCGCTAGGCACATTTACAGTGACGATCACATACATATTCTCCTCATTCAGATCTCCAAGAGGCGCAAGAAGCTCCTCGTTGACCGTCGGCTTGTAGTCCGGCATGATGATATCCGGTGTCATGACAGGAAATGCAATGTCTCCATCATCCATCGATTGAAGCCACATGATAGACTTCTTATCATTCTCCTTCTCCGAATTGTATATCAGAGTGTAGTTTTTCAGCTCCGAAAAGCCTATCATCCCCTTCTCCATTGTGATGATTTTGTCCTGTGGGATGTCAATTTCCCCAAATATTCTCGTTTTTGCCCTCATGGCTTCCTCCTTTTCGCCCGCTCCGCGAGCGTTATATAACCCGGTAGCTGTGTACCGTTTTTAAAATTCTTACAGATAATCAAGCAATGTCTGTGAGTTTGCCTTTGATGCCGCTGTCAGACTGGACTGATATGCATTGTACATAGCGTAAAAATCAATGATTATATCAGAAATATCCCTATCCTCATTGGTCGATTTAAGCTCCTCTATGGTCGTCTGCTGCTCATCAACTCTGTTCTTGATGAGAGTGAGGCGGCTCTTTGTGCTTCCCGAATTGGTGAGTGCCAGATTTACCTTATTCAAATGATCATCAAAGCGTGTGATGTACTGGCTGTAGGTCTTTTGCAAATTGTTGTCGGCATAGTCAGCTTCCTGCTCTGCAGCCTCTAAATATGTCTTAAGCTTTGCCTGTGAATCCTTGTCAGAGTACTGCTGTTGCTGCATCATCTTCTTTATCTGTGAGACCTTGTCGTGAGCATTGACAGCATTCTGAACTACATCAATCAACTCATCCACATCGCGCTTGATGCCTGTATCCATGACGTCCTTCGCCTGTGTATTGACAGTGATATCGGTGCTGTTTGCCACTGTGTATTTGATTTCCTGACTTGAAAACTTAAAATCCACTACCTTTGATGGATCGGAGTATATGATATCTCCTGCTGCATCATGGGGTACATTGCCACCTGCATCGAGTGTCACAGCATTTGTAATATCCTTGCAGTTGTAATAATACTCAGGTCTAGCATCACTGCTGTCAAAGCCTGTCTTTACATATGTGACAGACAGCTTCTTTTCATTATTCTTAATTGAAGCAGCTACATTTTTACCAAAAACAAATTCACCGGTTTCCTGTATATATGCCGTATCATCAGCAGAGAGCTTTGATGGGTCAAAATCAGACACACTCTTGTATACAGTATAATCTGTGCCCTGTGTCAGCTCTTTTCCATCGATAGAAAGCTTCACATCATCTGTCGTATTACCGTAGCCCAGACGGATTCTCTGGAAGCTGTGCTCTGTGACATCTGTGTACAGTCAGGTGTTGCCGCATTTATACTATTGGGAACAGTCACGCCATTTGTATAATACCGCTTCTCTGACAAATCAGCGGCAGAAAACTCCTGTGTTATCTGATATGTGCTCTTTGTGTCCTTCTGGAATGTGAGCTTTGATGATGTGCGGTAGCCCGTAAATACCGTTCTTCCTGCGTAGTCTGCATTGCCCTCTGTATACACCTGCTCTGACAGCGCTGTAAGCTGCTGTAATATAGTGTTTCTGTCATCAGCTGTGAGCGTATCTGTAGAGCCGTTTACACACTGTGTACGGATATCTGTGAGGAGTGATTTCATGTTGCTAAGGGCTGTCTCTGTGACATCCATCCACGAAGAAGCATCCGGGATATCGTTGTCCTTGTACTGGTCAAGATGCGACAGGCTGGTCGACAAGCGAAGCGATCTGATTGCGATAACCGGATCCTCTGATGCCTTGGATATCTTCTTTTGAGTAGTCATCTGGGTATTGTATTTGTCCACCAAAACCTTTGTTGAATTGATATTGGTCTTGGTATTTCCCATTATCATATTGTTTGTGATTCTCATATTATGCCTCCTGCTTCTATGCCACGCCCGTATCGTTTATGAGCTTATCAAGCATCTGGTTCATAACCGATATGATTTTAGATGCCATATTGTATGAATACTGGAACTTCACGAGGTTTAATGCCTCCTCATCCTCATCCACACCTGATACCGATGTTCTTTGGTTTGCAATAGTCTGCTCCAGATTGCTATAGAGCTTGTTGTAGGTCTCTGCCTTTTCCGTATCCACTGACACATTGGAGATGATTGTCTCAAGGAATGATTCCGCTTTATCGCCTCTGTATACTGTTTTCTCCGACTGCAGCTTCTTTAACTCATCAACTATATCACATGAATCTGTCTTGACATAGTCTGTGGAAGTCGCAAAAAGCGATACATCGTTCATCACATCCTTGTTTACGGAGAAATTGGCCGCTGTCATCCTGTAATACGTGTTGGAGCTGCTGTTTATTGTGGCAGTCTGTCCATCAGGCAGCTTGCTGTAAGCCTCTGATTCCGAGAAATCATATACCTTGGCTGTGTTTGTGATTGCTTCAAAAAATGTAGGTGGTGTATCCCCATTCAGATTCTGTCCTTTGCTCTCTATCTGATTGAACATCTCTGAAAAATTTCTGACAAACTCATTGAGCTGTGTCATATAGTAAGGGATTCCCCTCGCATTTATTGCAGAGCCCGCATTTAAAAGATATCCCTCTGCCACAGTCTTTTCAGGGTCTGCTATGGCCTTGTCCTTGCTCAGATTAAATGTTACAGACTTGATATTGCCCTGCGCATCCACCTGTGCCTCCCAGCTGTCATAGCTGTAGCTGATATTATTTACAGTGATTTTGCCGTCCTTGTCCGGCAGATTGAGTGATTTTATATTGTCTATTGATATATTCTCCACTGTGAGCGAATACGAATCAGCCTTTGTGACCTTACCCTTGAAATTCTCCAGATTATCACCGTCTCTCACCTCAAAGAGAGCTTTCAGGCTTCCCCCTGCGGTTCCGGCTGTCGCGGAAAACTCCATCTTAGTATCTTCCCAATATATTTTATACAGATCGTCGTTGTCTGTCTGATTGTTTTTCGTCTTTGACGACTCACAGATGAGCTTTCGGTAATCCTTGCCCTCCACAACCTTCTCTCCATTTATATAGAGCGAGAAATTTGTGCCGCCCAAGTTGTCTCCATTGGTGTTTTGCACCTCTGTCTCATTATAAGATACATTAACAATCTTGGACAGGCTGTCGATGAGATTCGCCCTCTCATCCCTAAGTGAGCTGGCCTCGACACCGGTTCCTGTCTCTATCTGGTTAATCTCCTTATTTAACAGTGAAATTTTCTCACTGATTGAATTGATTTTGTCTACGTTGTTTCTGATTTCTTCGTTGCAGTCATCCTGCAGCTTTGAGAGATTGTCACTCATCTGGTTGAAATATGTACAAAGACTCTGCGCGCTGCTGATAAACTGATTTCTCACTGTCTTGTCGGACGGCTTGCTGCGCAGTGTATCAAGGTCTGAAAACATCTGTGAAAAAACACTTGAAAATCCCTTTACCGATGAACCGTTATCCTTAAAGTAGTTCTGAATCTGTTCCATGTAATACAGCTTCTGCTCATAGCGTCCATAGCAGGAATTGTTTTCCCAGTATTTATTGTCGTAGTACAGGTCACGCTGCTGTTTGATTGAGGTGACTGTAACACCTGTGCCGACGCTTCCGTAGCGGGCTGTGACATTTATCGCATCCTTTGCCTGCAGGGTAGCCTCCTGCCTGGTGTATCCGGTCGTCTTGACATTGGCTATGTTGTTGGCTGTTGTATTGGTCGCTACCTGAAATGAGCTCAGAGCGCTTGACCCTATATGTAATCCAAAAAATGTTGAAGCCATATCGACTCCTCCTGTTTATACTCTCTTGTCGTATCCTAAAACTATATGAGCTGTACTATGAGCTCCGTCATCTGGCTGATTACAGTGATAAAACGGCTTGATGCGTTGTATGCTGACTGATACTTGATCATGTTTGTCAGCTCCTCGTCACTCGACACACCCATTATCTGGTTTCTCTGGTTGTCTATGGCCGCTGCTGTCGATGTCATAGTGTCTGATGACGCCTTATATATGCTGCCGTTTGTTCCGAGATGCGAGATTATCTTGTCATAATATCCCTCAAAATTGCACTTCGACGTATCCTTTGGGTTGATGTATAGATTCTCTGCTGACCACGCCTTTGTAATCTGGTCTGCAAGGCCATAGTTTGCGGCTCCGTCCTGCTTGTATGACGGCATCAGTGTCACCTGTGCCGCAAGCTTTGGATTTACTGAAACATTTCCAAGCTTGTACCATGATGAGTTGTTAGCCTTTGTCTCATCATTGTATACATAAAACTGTTTGCCATCTATTTCCATCTGCGTGTAACGGTCATATCCTTCTCTTGCAAAGAGCTCATGCGGTGGCAGGCTGCCATCAGCTCCTACCGAGCAGTTTGCCGTATCCAAAACCGTGTATGTGGTACCGTCTGCCGCTGTGTATGTGGTATTCGGACAAAATATATCGTTCATGGCCATCATGATGTTTCGCGCCAGATATGATATCTCGGCCTGTGTTTCCATGACCACATTGTCCTCCACCCTACTGTAATTCTCCTCGCTCATGAAATCATAGGTGCCATACTCTGAGCCTCTTGATACAAGGAGTGCCTTCAGGCTTCCTATATCATTATTCAGACTGGTTGCTATGTTGGTGGTCTGCGTGCAGCCGACTCTTTCAGCCAGCGCTGACGGCAGCGCAACATCACTAAACACCGGCATATAGCTCTCCTGTGTAGTAATATGAGGCCAGTAAGGTGTATAAAAGCCTGTACCTTTTCCTCGGTCAGGCCTATATGGTTGCACTTGTTATCCTGTACAAACTGCTGTCCCTCGAGCTTGATACGCACGTAGCCTGTGGAATCCTCCTCAGCCTCTATCTTAGCGTAACCTGCGAGCTCATCAATCAGACTGTCCCTGGCATCGCGCGCTGTCATGGCAGTCTCTACACCGCCTGACTCTGTCTTTTGAATCTCAAGGTTGAGTGCATAAATCTTGTCGCCGATTTCGTTGATTCTGTCAACCTGGTCTTTAATTTGTAAGTTGATATTTGACTGGTATTTCTGAAGATCGGAATAAACCGTATTGCATCTGGTCAGAAAAAGCTCGCTCTTTTGGATGATAAGGTTCTGATTCGTCGAATTCGTCGGATTCTTGCCATACTCCTGAAAAGCCTGCCATAGCTCTGATATACTCTCCTTAAACTCAGCACCGTTCATCTCCTGCATGATATCCTCCACATATGATGTGGTGCTGTAAAGTGTCGAGTAAAAGCCCTTTCGACCATTCTCCTGCCTATACGATTTATCTAAGAATATATCCCTGACATGTGCCACATCCGATACGGAAACACCCAGTCCGCTCTGCTGGATGTTGGTGCCTGCTGTAGGGTTATTTCTGGTGATATAATGTTTGTCTGAAAATCTTACCTGCTGGCGCACATAGCCTGTCGTATTGACATTGGCCATGTTGTTTGCTGTTGTATTAAGAGCATTCTGCGAGTTTTTAAGTCCGGAACTACCTACGTAAAAACTTCCGAATCCATTTGCCATGTTCCTGTCCTCCCGGTTAATGATTATTGCTTTGCATCAAAACCGCTGCTGCCTAAGATATCGCCTGTGTTATATGCATTTCTGTCATAATTGGCGGTCTCCGGCGCCTGTTTCATGCTCTTGAACAGGGTGATGTCAAACTCTGTAAGCTCTATTGCCTGAGCAAGTAATTGTGAGTTTAAATCGTTGATTTCTTTCATCTGTGCAGCTGCTTCAATCAGACTGTCGCGCGCTGCCGTAAGCTTCGCCTGAATATCCGGCTGTGTGCCGAGATATCCAATCAGCCTTGTGACTGTCATCTTCTCATCTGATTTGCCCAGTACATTGGCAATATCTGTGAGAAGTGAAACCTGCTTATTGCTCATAATAAGAAGCTCATCGCCTGCCTGCTGATCCAAATCAGTCAGTGCTTCAAGCGCAGGGATATCGGCATCTATGATTATCTGACGTTTCTTCTCCCCGTTTGCAGCGAGTGTTCTGTATACTTTTTCTTCCTCTGTGAGCACATTTATAAGCTCTTCCACTAAACTAGCCACTATAAAATCCTCTTTTACCTTTGATATATGATATGATTATCATATTACAGAGAGTTGTACCTCTCTAACAGCTTGCTGGCGAAATCATCTCCACTGACCTGATACTGTCCGGAGTCTACCATGTTCTTAAGCAAAGCGACTTTATCTTCCCTGATGTCCGAAGCCTCTGATACTGCTTTTTTCGCAATCTGGTAATCTCTACCGGCCTGCGAAATTGATACCTGATCAGACATCCTAGACGCGCTTTGTGTCTTTGCTGTCTTTGTTGTTCTTGATACGCCATACAACTGGGCTATCTGATTATATGCATCTATACGCATAACAGGATCTCCTTTCTATTTATATTTCATCCTTGAAATATGTAAATTTTGCTTCCTGACATATTTATCGGATGTTTTTTTTATTTCTTTATAGACCGTGGAAAATTTTTGGTTACCGTTCGCATCCGCCTGTGAGAATCGTTGTGATGTGAGTGGATTTAATCCCCTCTGTCACTGTCTGCAAAAGTATGCGATATGTATCCTCCACAAGCTCACAGTCCGACGGTTCAATCCCAAGCTCTGCTGCTTTTTTAAGAATGAACCTGACCTTGTCATCATCATGCTCCACCGCATAGATGTCATCAAACATACCTGCATAGTATCTGTCTAAAAATCTGCGCTTTGCAGCTGTCTCGATTTTAGTGCCTGATGTGGTAAGCACATACAGCTTCGTGCCTTTTTCCTTTGCCTTCATGGCATACTCCTTTACCTGCATCACAGGACGGCACCACTCATATGTATCCTCACCATGCTTACTGCAGTAGTCTGCCCACTGCACATCTGACATTCCTATCTGAAATTTTCCGTTTACCTTGTAGCACGGACTGCTTAAAGTGCCGTCTACGTCTATGAACATTGCCTGCATAGTGTCTGCTCCTATATAGTTAGTTTATACAGCTATAATAACATAAATCCAGGGGGATTTTCCTTAATCCTACCTGCTCATCTCATAATAGCGCGCATATATTCCGTCCTGTGCCAAAAGCTCCTCGTGTGTGCCTCTTTCAGCAATGCCACAGTCAGCTACCACGAGAATTTCGTCCGCATTTCTGATTGTCGAAAGTCTGTGGGCAATTGTGATAGTCGTTCTGTCCTTTGCCAGCTCCTCAAGACTTTTCTGGATAAAGCGCTCGCTCTCATTGTCAAGGGCACTGGTTGCCTCATCAAGTATTAGCACAGGCGGATTTTTAAGGAACACCCTCGCAATGGAAATCCTCTGCTTCTGCCCTCCTGACAATCGGGTGCCTCTCTCACCGACAAACGTATCGTACTTATCCGGCAGCTCCATGATAAAATCGTGTATATTCGCCTTTTTGCCGCATCTACAATCTCATCCATCGTCGCATCCGGTTTTCCATAGGCGATATTGTCCTTTATACTTCCGCCAAACAGATAAACATCCTGCGAAACCAGTCCAATCTGCGAGCGAAGGCTCTCAAGCGTGAGCTTTCTCACATCATTTCCATCTATTGTGACCCTGCCCTCCGTCACGTCATAAAACCGCGGAAGCAGTGAGCATATTGTCGTCTTTCCGCTTCCTGACGGTCCAACAAGCGCAATTGATTTTCCTGCCGGTATCTCAAAGGATACATGCGAAAGCACCGGTGTATCATCATCGCTATAGTGGAACGAAACATCCTCGTAACAGACATTTCCCTTTACATTTTTAAGCGGTTTTGCATCAGCAGCATCAACTATATCCGGCTCAGTTTCCACCACCTCTAAGAATCTTCTAAAACCCGAAAGTCCCTTCTGCATCATCTCAGTCAGCTCTACAAGTATCTGGATAGGACTGATAAAGATGCCTATATACAGTGCATACATAGCAAGGTCGGATGCCTCCATCCTTCCATGCGCTATCAAAAAACCACCAAATACCAGCGTAACAAGATACATCATCCCCTGGAAAAATGCATTTCCGCTCATAAAGCTTCCCATACATCTGTAATTTGCATCCTTTGAAATCAGGAAATTTTCATTACTTCTGTTAAATTTTTCCTGCTCGATACGCTCATTGGCAAATGACTGTACCACCCTTATGCCCGCCAGAGTATCCTGAAGACTCGAATTAATATCACCGATTTTTCTCCTGTTATCCATAAAGGTTTCCTGCATTTTCTTATTCTGGCCATATGAAAATACAAGCATAAGCACCACAAGAATAAGCATAGGAACCGCAAGCATACGGTTTATCATAAACAGAAAAATGAACGAACCGATTATCTTTATAAGCGATATAAAAAGATTCTCCGGTCCATGATGCGCAAGCTCCGATATATCAAACAAATCGGATACGAGCTTGCTCATCATCTGTCCTGAATTATTCTGATCATAATACGAAAAAGAAAGCTTTTCATATTGGTCGAAAAGCTCCTTTCTCATGTCGCGCTCCATCCTCGCTCCCATCATGTGCCCCACATACGTCACATAATACCTGCACGCAGTCTGTATGATATATGCCACCAAAAGGCCTATTGTAATAGGAATCAGCGCAGAATGATTTTTCCCGGTGCTCCTGCAAAAAGGTTTTGGTCAGCGTGCGAAGCAGCTGCGGAAACGCCAGATCTATGGCACTGATTATTGTTGCGCAAAGCAGATCTATGAAAAAGACTGCTTTGTAGGGTTTGTAGTATTTGATGAATTTCTTTAATGTTTGCATGGTGTTCTCCTGGGATGTTCTTTTTAAAACAATTTGTTTCTCAACGTACATCATTATATATAGGTAAACCTATATATGCAATAGGATAACCAATGAAAAAACAGCGGATAACACCTGATAAATAACATAGATTTCGTCTGTAGACGAAATCTATGCGAAATTTTCACCTTGTTATGCGAAATCCATGTGAAATCACAGTTGTTATATTTCGCATAATGACATATAATATAATCAAAGTATTGCTATTAAATTATTATGCGGAGGTGCCACATGGAATATTTATCTTGCTCAGATGCATCAAAAGCAATGGGATTTTCTGTACGAAGAATCCAGCAGATGTGCAAAAACGGTGAATTGCCCGGTGCAATAAAGGAAGGACGTAAATGGTTAATCCCTGACGAAACCATACACATGAATCATTCGCGAAAAATAAATCTCTGCCAATAGGTGTATCTGATTTTAAGCTTGCAACCACCGGCTATTATTATGTAGATAAGACTCTGATGATACGTGATTTTCTGGATAAAAAACCGATGGTATCTCTTTTCACACGCCCAAGGCGTTTTGGAAAAACTCTGAATATGGATATGCTGCGCGTATTTTTTGAAAAAACAAACGAGGATACATCTGTTTATTTCAAAGACAAACAGATATGGCAATGCGGCGATTACTACACTAAACACCAAGGACAGTATCCTGTCATTTTTTTGACCTTCAAAGATGTTAAAAGCATGACCTGGGAAGAAACCTTTCAAAAAATCCGCAGGCTTATATCTCTAGATTTATACGACATAACGAGCTTGAGACAAGTTCTGTTTTAACCGCTTACGAAAAAGAACAATATCATCTTCTTGCCAAAGACAGCGGGGATGAAGTCGATTGTCAGATGGGTCTGCAGCTTTTATCATTACTGCTTCATAAGCATTATGGAAGGGAATGTATCATTATCATTGATGAATATGACACACCCATCCAGCAGGGGCATACCTGCAATTTCTATCCGGAAATAGTAAATTTCATGCGCAATTTTTTCTCAGGAGGACTCAAGGACAATCCACACCTTGCCTTTGGCTTTCTTACAGGAATACTGCGTGTAGCAAAGGAAAGTATCTTCAGCGGCATGAACAATCTGAAAACCTATTCTATTCTCGATGATGGCTACAGCTCTTATTTTGGTTTTACTGAAAAAGAGGTAAAAGACATGCTGCGATACTATGGAAAAGATGATAAATATAATGAGCTCAGCGAATGGTACGATGGATATCGTTTTGGCAATACAGAAATCTTTAATCCATGGTCTGTAATCAATTATATCTCTGACAACTGCTTTCCGAAAGCATTCTGGCAATCCACCGGCAGCAATGAGATAATCGGAGAAATTATCCAGACAGCTACGCCTGAAATTACCAAAGACCTTTATAAGCTGCTCTGTGGTGAAAAAATCGCAGCCTATATTGATACCGGTGTTATCTATCCCGAGGTTCAGAATAATCCATATAGTATATACAGCTTTCTTCTGGTAGCCGGATACCTGAAGGTTGCCAATATTTATCCGCAAAGCGATGGAAATTTCATGTGTGATGTTGCTATTCCGAACAAAGAAATTACTTTTGTTTACGAAAAGGAGGTTCTAAACCGCACCAACCAAAATAGCCTTGCCATATCTATCAGTCAGGCTATCTTTTCCAAGGACACGCAAAAACTCCAGGCTCTGCTGGAGGATTTTATGGTAAAAAGCATTTCTTCTATTGATGGAGCTAATGAAGGCTTCTATCACGGAATGATGCTTGGTCTTTGTGCCATACTTGGAAACCGCTACAAGATACGCTCAAACCGCGAATCAGGCCTCGGTCGATTTGATATTCAGCTTATGCCTTTAACAAAGGGAATGACCCGGATTTACCTTTGAATTTAAACACACTAAAGATGAACATACCGATTTATCTGCATTAGCCGACAGCGCCCTGCAACAGATAGAAGCAAAGAAATACGACACAGAGCTGCGCGATAATGGTGTGAATTCAATTATAAGCATCGGTATTGCTTTTAGAGGGAAAAGTACTGTGGTGAGGAGAGGCTAAAAATCTCACCGAATATTAGTATAATCCAAAAAGAAGCACATGCAGCTTGCCACCCTATCACCATCATTGCGATACAAATGAGGCTGATCGGTCTCAAACTTATACACCTGTCCCCTATGGATTTCCTGCACATGGTCGTGACACTCGACCGTTAGCACACCGTCTGTGACTGTAAGATATTCGCGTGTTTTCTCGCCGTGCCCACCGCTTGTATACACGCCGCCCGGCTCCACATCGATACGGTATACCTCAACCTCCCTTGAGTCCTCGTATGGGAAGCAGGTCCATACCCTGTACTGTCCCAAAAGCTCCTTTGTCGGGACCAGATCATCCGGAGATATGAGCGCATAGTCCACTCTCGGCGGATCTATAAGTCTTTGAAACTCAATTCGCAGACCACTTGTGATTTTACCAAGCACTCCGATAGATGGATTCGCTGTGCCCTTTTCTATCTGAGCAAGCATGCTTTTACTCACACCGGTCTGTTCCGCTACCTGTCTAAGCTCATGCCCTTTGACTGACGTATTCTTTTTAAATTTTCAGATACATTGTGTGACAGATAATCCATACTCATATCTCCATTTTTGCATTTAATTTTCTAACTATACTGTTGATAATCATATAAGTAACTATTCGGAATAGTTACCTTACATGTTGTATTTTATAAGTTTACAGTGCCCTGCGATACAGCATCTCGATATCGCACTGGCGTGAAGCCCTTGGATTGACAGCAATGTTGCCACTCTTCATGGCATCGACAGCCATAGGCTCTATCTTGCTTTCTATCTCTTCCTTTGTGACTGTTCCGTTTTTGCTGGCATTGTTGATTGCGATGGTCAGATTCTCAGGGATTCCAATGTCTGTGCAAAGCTCCCTGATTGCATCTACCAGCATCATAGGCTCAAATTCGTCCGCATATGCAGGAATCGTGCTTATATCATTGTAGATGGTCAGATACTTTCCATGGTCTGCAAGCGCATTGTACTCTGCGATTACAGGAAGCAACACTGCGTTTGCCACTCCGTGAGGCACATCGAAAAATGCGCTGACCGGATGACTCATTGCATGCACATTTCCGAGCCTTGCAAATGAGAATGCTATTCCTGCAAAAAGTGAGCCTGTCATCATGGCTTCTGCAGCCTCGATATCGTTTCTGTTTGCTACAAATCTGCGGATATTTTTTCCGATAAGTGCCATCGCTTTTTCTGCCAGTGCATCAGAAAATGGCGATGCCGCTGTGGATACATATGCCTCCTCGGCATGGATAAATGCATCAATTCCGCAGGTTGCCGCTACGCTTGCCGGTGCGGTTGTGATGAGTTCTGCATCGAGAATTGCATATTTTGGCAATATCTCGTAGCTGAATACTGTGAGCTTATAGTTTCTGCTATGATCTGTAATTACAGAGAATGCTGTCACCTCTGAACCTGTTCCTGCGGTGGTTGGTATCGCAATGAGCGGTACGATTGGTCCCGGCACCTTGTGTGCTCCCTCATAGTCTGTGACGCTTCCGCCATATTTGGCAACCACACCCACTGCTTTTGCCACATCCATCGGTGAGCCGCCTCCGAATGCCACGATAAAGTCTGCGCCCGACTCCAGGTATTTTGCTATGGCTTTCTCCACTGTTGTGACAGATGGATTTGCTCTATATCTGTAAAAGTGTCTGCTTTTATGTCAACTGATGCCAGATAATCTGCTGCCTTTTTTACAAGTCCCATCTTCTCAAGATGAGGTCCTGAAATGATGAGTGCATGCTTACCTCCAAGCTTTTTGGCTATTTCCGGCAGCTTTGAGAGACTGCCCTTTCCCACTGTGATGTCCTGTGGCACCGAGAAATTAAATGTTTCCATATATAATCTGTCCTTTCTGTTTCCTAGCTGGCTTTCTTGGCAAGTACTCTGTCTATTGCAGCATCGATAACCTTATCCAGCTCAACCTCATCTGCCTCCGGCATAAGTGTTGCAGCATCCTCATCTGAGATGAGCTCAACAAGTGTACCAAATGACTCCTTGTATTTCTTTTTACAGAAGGCGAAGAATACCACGCCGAGCGCACACCATGCAAGCACGATGCCCCACTCCTGGGCGATAAGTGATCCGCCGCTTCCCGGTATGCAGTACATTGCAACCATGAAGCCTGACATGATGACCGCCATCGTTCCAAAGAACTTGTATGCGGGAACCTTGTAAGGTCTTGGCATATCTGGAGCCTTCTTGCGAAGAATAATAAATGAAAGAGCAACCATGCAATATGCCACGCAGCAGCCAAAGTTGCCGGCATCACTAATCCATACAAGCATCTTTCTGCCTGCAAAAGGTGCAAGCATTGTGAGTACTCCGATGAGAATCAGTGAGTTGATTGGTGTCTTGTGCTTTGGATGAAGCTTTGCAAAAAACTTCGGAATCATATATGACTCTGCCATTGAGTACATGGCACGCGAGCCACCGAGCAAAAATGAGTTCCATGAGGTTACGATACCGCACATTCCGCCGACTATTATAACCTTTGCCATTATCTTTGTGTTGAATGCGGCAGCCATTGCATCTGCTGTGACAAGTCCTGTTGCCTGCTCTGAATCAACAATTGCCTGTGGGCCCATGACAAGACCTACCGCAACAATGACAAGTGCATAGAACACAACTGCCAGAACTACTGATAAGATAAGTATTGAGCCGATTTTCTTTGCCGGAACATTGATCTCCTCAGCCGCCTGAGGTATTACGTCAAATCCGATAAAGTAAAATGGTGACAGTGCTGCCACTCCGATAATTGCCTTTACGTTCAGACCTGCAGAGCTGCCTGCAAACATCTGTCCGTCCAGGTTATCAACTGTTCCATTGATTACCGATGCAATTATCAACAAAATTCCGGCGCCACCAATAATACATGTGAGCACAGTCTGCAAAATCGCTACTGTCTTTGCACCGATAATGTTTATCATCATAATTAAAAATGCCACAACTATCGCCACAATAAGCCATGAAGCATAGATATCAAAGCCTGCTACCGTATACAGATAGCCCTTCAAAAAGCCCGGCCACAGATATGTGATGATTGTTGGGAAAGCGCACGCCTCAAAGCATGCCACACTGACATATCCAAGGATAATCATCCACGTACATATGAATGAGCCTGTCGAACCCATTGCCTTGTAGCTGAATACATGCTCGCCACCGCACTGAGGCATGGCTGCTGTCAGCTCCGCGTAGGTCATTCCCACGAAAAATATCATGATACCGCCGATTACGAAGCCGATTGCGGCACCGAGCACTCCGCCCTTTTCAATCCAGCCTCCGGTTGAGACAACCCAGCCCCAGCCAATCATGGCTCCAAATGCAATTACAAGTACGTCCCAGGCATTCAGGACTTTGTTAAATTCTGATTTTTTCTGTTCCATTACTTGTCACCTCCAGCTTCTGTCTTACTTTCATTCTCTACCACTTTTCTTGCCAGAGACTCAATAAGCTCCGCTGTGCCATCTACTCCTAACAGGCTGCTGTCTATAAGCATATCCCTGTTGTGTCTGTCGCCTCGGTTGCTTCCTGTCAGCGCCATATGACGCTTATGATAACGCTTATCCTTTTCAGTGATAAAAAGCTTTGCATCATCCTCCGACAAATTGTGGCTCTTCATTACGTTTTCAACCCTCACTTCATCCGGTGAATATATGAAAATACGTAAAATCGGTTTGTGTTCCTTTAGTATATAGTCTGCTGAACGACCGATAATCACGCATGACTCACGGTCTGATAATTTTCTGATTATGGTTTTCTGGACGTGAATTGCACGCTCTGTGAGGTCTGCATATTTGGAGAAAGAGCCTCTGACATCACCCTCTGCACCTTTTCCGGCGATAGTGATACCTTCCTCAACCTTTTCCATGATATCCTTCGGAATACCGACCTCTTTTATTATTTCATCTACAGTATCCCTGTCATAAAATTTGATTCCCAGGTCTTTAGCAACCTTTTTGCCAATCTGGTTTCCTTTAGCGCCATATTCGCATCCTATTGTAATAACAAGATGTGCCATTTCGTTCCCCTCGCTTTTCTTAGTTGATATGAAAGTCGCTAAGGTATGCATCGACGATACCTTTTGACCCTTTAATCATATGTTGTTATATAACTTGTTCCGCTTAGTTACCTATATTCTTTGTTTAAAAGAAGGGCGCACGAAGCTAATCGTGACGCCCTTGTCCTTTTATCCGGCTCGTAAAATCTGCCGCAATATATTCTGTTACCTGCCTCAAATATAATTCAAACCTTCTATGAAAGTGACTCAACAGTTTCCTTTATAATATCAAATGCCTTGTCGCACTCTTCCTCGCTTACGATAAGCGGTGGAACCATACGGATGATATGGCTTCCGATTGCTGTGATAAGCATATGACGGTCGAAGCAGCCATGCTTTACATCTACACCTGAGATTGTATCGTCAAACTCAACACCAACTAAGAGTCCCTGATGTCTTACCTCTTTTACGTGTGGAAGCTTCTCAAGCTTAGCTGCGAAATAATCACCAACCTTCTTTGCATTTCCGGCAAGATCTCTGTCAAGCAGCTCGTTTACTTCTGCAAGTGCTGCTGCACAGCATACAGGATGTCCACCAAAGGTTGTACCGTGTGAACCGCTGAGAATGCTTTTGAAACCTCTTCTGTCGCACAGATAGCACCGATTGGCATTCCACCGCCAAGGCCCTTTGCCATAGAAACGATATCAGGTTTGATGCCGTAGTTCATGTAGCTCATTACAGCTCCGGTTCTGCACCATCCTGTCTGAACCTCATCGATAAGGAGGAGCATGCCCTTCTCATCACAGAACTCGCGAAGTCCCTTCATGAATCAGGTGTTGCAGGATGAACACCGCCCTCGCCCTGTACAGGCTCAATCATGATAGCGATTGTGTTCTCTGTGCAAGCATCCTTGAAAGCCTTTAAGTCATTGTAAGGAGCGTATGAGAATCCGTATGTCATAGGACCAAAACCCACCTGGCATCCGTTTCCAGGCTGTCCTGTAGCTGACATAGCACCGAAGGTTCTGCCGTGGAAGCCATCCTTAGCAGTTACGATGTGATATCTGTTTGGACCATATTTCTCTATACCATATTTACGAGCCATCTTAATCATAGCCTCATTTGCCTCAGTTCCTGAGTTCTGGTAGAAAATCTTGTCCATTCCGATAGTCTTGCAAACCTTCTCAGCAAGCAGAGCCTGTGGAATGGTGTATGGATAGTTGAATGTATGCATGATGTCATCCACCTGATCCTTGACTGCTGCAACAACCTTAGGGTTTCTGCTGCCGGCATTGTTTACGGCGATTCCTGCGTAAAAGTCAAGGTATGGTGTGCCATTCTCATCATACAGATACATGCCCTCAGCCGTCTCAGCGATGAAATCGAAACGCTCATATGTCTCAATCATATACTTCTTTACTTTGTCTTTGATGTCCTGTGCTGTTAATCCTGTGTCTTTTAATTTCATAATATATTGCCTCCTAATTTAAATATCCTTGTGATTTTGATAAATAAAAAGAGCAAAGTGCTTCACCGGTTAGCGTCTTTGCTCTTAAATATTCATAATTTAATATGTAGTTGTTTTGTTCGTTTTCTTTTGTGTATTATTTTGAACAAGTAAACAATATCACGTTCAATATATTGTGTCAACAATTTTCATTAAAAAACGTGAAATACCTCACAATTGTCAGTTTAAAGGTGTTTATTCTTAAAATTGTTAATATAAATCGCCATTTAATGCTTAAAATATTATTTTAATGTAATGTTTTGTGCATTATATTGTCTGTACATTATTCTGTTGCTATGTTCCTTTTCATCATTTATATATATTATAAAGAACATGATACACATACCACATTATACGTATTTCTTTCCATTAAATAAAAAATCCGGGTACTCTCATTTGATACCGGTCCATTCACCTGTTGCTATGCATTCTTTACAAGCTCCTGTTTACGGAAGGTACGGAACAATCCAATCTGCTCCAGTGCCTTTGCAATGCCGAAAAAGACAATTGAATCTATCGGCCACATAATAAGGTTCTTAAGTGCACGCATTGGAAGGATTGCCATAAGTGCCTGTCCATACAGTACCTGCAGACACAGAGTATTGAGAATGACATTGCAGATGAGCATTACTACAAACTTCGCAGCAAGCACTCTCCATATGGTAAGCTTTTTCTTATAAAAGAAACATCCATATAAAACACCTGCAAACATTACAACAAGTGTAAGCTGTGGACAAAATGGTCCTGTAGGCTTCATCAGATACTTGATGATGTCAAGCGCTCCGTGAAAAACAGCTCCGGCAACCGGTCCAAACAGGTAATCAACGATACCATTTGGAATACCGGAAAAACCGATACGGATAAGCTGTCCATATTCGATGGAGAAATATCCAAGGATAACGGCAACTGCAGCAAGCATAGCCATAGTTGTGATGGTTCTGACCGATTTAAGCTCTCGGGCAGAATCGGTGAACAAAGTAACGAATTTTTTCATTAAAAAATTACCTCCTTTGCAGACCTCACCGAACTACAACAGGAGATAATTAATATCTTCGGATGCAGCGGGATGCGACTCATGTACCGCAAGATTTTCTTTTCGTCCGGGTGACAACTCCCTGTTCATCCGGCACTTAACGCACATGTGTCTACTCTGCTAAAATTTATTTATTTGTAACGTATTAAAGTATATCACACTCTAATATCAAATCAAGTCTTTTTATTCAATATAATAATTAAAGGGCCAAAACACCTTTTGACCCTCATATCTTATCGTATCCTACTATTTTATTTACTCTATCTTGGATCCGGACGATGCTTCATGTCACGGATAGGAATATTGGCAACGAGTGCCGGAACCATTCCGTTGTTAGAATCAGACTCTGTCTCTGTGATTTTCACGTCAAGAGCTTCCGCATCAATATCCATATAGCGGGAAATAACCTCAATGATATCCCTTTTCATCATCTCCATCATCTCCGATGAGCAGTTTGCACGGTCAGAAACCAGCACCAGCTTCAGGCGATCCTTTGCAACATTACCAGAAGATTTCTTTTTAAATAAATCCATTATACCCATGGTACGTATCCCCCTTTAATTTTTCTTAAACATATCCTTTAGCTTTTCAAATACACCATGCTTCTGGTTTAAATCAAGTAAAGGAACCTCCTCGCCCATGATACGGTGGCAGATATTCATATATGCCTTTCCTGCAAGGCTGTCTGAACCGACTAACGGCTCACCACGGTTTGTAGAAATAACAATCTGCTCATCATCCGGTACTGCACCGATTAAGTTGACTGCAAGGATCTCTGTTACATCATCCACATTCATCATATCACCGCGCTTAACCATATCGACACGCAGACGGTTGACAATCAGATCAATGCGCTTCATCTCATTTGCCTCGAGAAGGCCAACAATACGGTCAGCGTCACGGATTGCTGATACCTCAGGTGTAGTGACAACGAGTGCACGGTCAGCTCCTGCAACGGCATTCTTGAAGCCCTGCTCGATACCTGCCGGGCAGTCAAGCAGAATATAGTCAAACTCCTCACGAAGCTCATTGATAAGCTCAACCATCTGCTCCGGTGTAACAGCATTCCTTGCTCCTTGTCTGCTGATGGAAGCAGACACAGATCAGGATATTTCTTATCCTTGATAAGGGCCTGACGTATACGGCATTTACCCTCAACGACATCTACGAGATTGTATACAATACGATTCTCAAGTCCCATAACAACATCCAGGTTACGCAGTCCGATGTCAGTATCAATCATAACAACCTTTTTATTTAACTGTGCAAGACCTGTACCGATATTTGCTGTGGTTGTGGTCTTGCCCACACCACCCTTTCCTGATGTGATAACGATTACTTCGCTCATGAACTTTCTTCCTCCTACGTTCCTAAATGCTATTTAAAATATTTTTAGTAATTGGTTCGATGTAAATATATCCATCCTTTGCGATGGCTATCTGTGCCTGCTCCTGCACCGGCTTTTCCTTGCGCCTTACTCTGTGCTTTGGCTGAGGCTCGTCCGGACTCTTCGCAATCAAATCACCAATCTGAATCTGAATCGGCTGCATGTCAAGTGCAAATACAAAACAGCTCCTGTCACCTGTACATCCGGCGTGAACATTTCCCTTTAATGCACCAAGAATAACGATATTGCCCTGAGCTATAATCTTGGCTCCCGGATTGACATCACCTATGATTGTGACCGAAGACTCGCTGGTAATCACCTGACCTGACCTGAGCGTACCACGGTAAAACTGCTCCGGAACACTGACTGTTGCAACATTCTCGCACTGCTTCTGCACTGCCTCATTAAATGCCTCAACCTGCTCCTTCATAATGGCTTCCTGCTCGGTACCACTCTCCACAATGCACAAAATCTCAATTGTGGTATTCTCCTCAATAGCTGCAATTATCTGCTGCTGCTCTTCATCTGAAAGATGCCTTCCCTCAAATGAAATAGCAAGCTTTGCGTTTTTAAAAAAATTGGCGGATGCCTTAAACTTCTCTACAACTGCCTTTATCAAATCAGCAAATGACATATCCGCATCTAAAACTAAATTGATTCCATATTTATTACTCTTTATCGTAACCGACTGTGACATGAGTACCTCCAATATCATTTAATATGAAATTCATTACTTTTGATTATACATTTTTATGTGGCTTCACGCAACCTTTTTCTGTAGGCTTCATTAGGCTCCAAAAATGAATTTCTAAATTCCGCATGTCCCCATGAGGTGATGGAATTTACTCTCGCACAGTAGATATTTACTCTTTCATACAATCATGTTATACTTAAAAACAGATTTCAAAGTATATCGAGTTTCTACTACACCATACTCATTTACTTTCATTACCTTAACTTTATTGGCTAAAGTGCTCAACTTTACATTCCCATTTCTTCTATCTCTTTTAACATAAATTCTTCTAGTTTCTTCTTGTCAGGTAAATGCAACATATAAGTTGAAACAAATAATTGGTTATCCATTCCAGATAATGCATATTCTACCATCTGTGAGCCTTTATCTGTACAAAGTAGTATTCCTACTGGCGGATTATCTCCCTCTGCCATCTCATTTTTCTTATAATATCCTACATAAGCATTAAGCTGTCCCAAATCCTCATGTTTGAACTCATCATTCTTAAGTTCAATAATAACATTGCAGTGTAAAAGCCGATTATAAAAAACAAGATCTATAAAATAATATTTATCATCTATTATAATTCGCTTTTGTCTTGCCTCAAAACAGAATCCCTCTCCAAGTTCTAACATAAACTCCTGCAAATGATCCATAAGAGCTTGTTCTAAATCAGATTCTGACACAGCATCCCTTGCATCAAGTCCCAAAAATTCAAATGTAAATGGATCTTTTATTGATAGCATTGTTCCATTTGCACTATCAACAGATTTTTTCAATAAAAGCTCTGGTTTTTTACTTATGCCAGCTCTTACATAAAGGTTAGTTTTTATCTGTCTGCGGAGTTCTCTTACATTCCAGTTGCATTTCATACACTCTGTTTCGTAAAAAAATCGTTCAAACGCATCGTTTAAAACCATAATTTCTCGAATATGTGAAAAAGACAAGTTATTAACTAAAACATCTGGATCTGTGACAAATTCGTTCGACACTGTCGAACTTTTTCCAAAATCTGGTAATTTAAATTCGCTCGACACTGTCGAACCAATTGAGGATATACTTTATAAAATTGTCTACAAGCCTTAAAAAGCGTATAATTCATTCCTTTTTGATCAATCTGTTTTTCCAAATTTTTCAAAAGATGAGAACCATATTCTGCTCTGTCACTGCCATCTTGTTCATATTCAACTATATAGTAACCAATCGCCCAATTACGCAATGTCATGAGCTGATTTACAGCACTTTTTGCTGCTGAACTTGCTTTATCATTTATTTGCTTAATATACTATCTGCAAGCAGTTCAAATTCCATTGCATTACCTCCAATACATTGTCCTAAGACTATTATAAATTCACATAGACACAGTATACCACAGCTCTTGTATCTATGTGATTTCTTTTTTATTGTTTTTGCCGATACGAACTCATCTTCTCCACAGTAACCTCAGGATAAAAGTAAGTCAGTATCGTTGCTCTAGGAATTCCTGCAGCAAGTGCCATCTTAAGCTCTTCCTTCTGCTCAAGTATATATGACCAGTGAAGCATTCGATTTGTAATAGTATCTTCCCACTGAGGCTTTTCCCTTTCAGGATTCCTTACAGGCTTACCACCTGCATTTCCACTAGAAGCACTATCATTTGCTGTATTATTTGCTTTCCTTCATATTGTCTATCTGTTAACCCTACTTTATTAAATTAAATGACATTTGCGGATTCATATTATACCTTCTTTTCTGATTACGAAAAGCACCTTTTATTATGCATTCAACAAAAAACCTCACCAGTACTTCTACCAGTGATGTTATTATATCATATCGCCACTTCCATAAGCATCAAATCTGCTCATTCTCTGCATTGTTTGGCGTAAAATTGGCGTATTTTTGTAATTTTACAAATTTCCACCAATAAGGTACATCTCGTTTTTAGTACAGCTTTGCACCTGCTGGAATGTGGTTATCAACCATAAGAAGATGAAGCTCTTCATCCTCTGAATCCTTAAGATTGTTTACTGCTGAAAGTAACATACCACAAGATTCAATTCCCATCATCTTTCTAGGTGGAAGATTTGTGATGGCAATAAGTGTCTTTCCAACAAGCTCTTCCGGCTCATAGTAAGCGTGGATTCCGCTTAAAATAGTGCGGTCTGTGCCTGTTCCGTCATCTAAAGTAAACTGTAATAATTTCTTTGACTTAGGAACTGCTACACACTCTTTTACCTTAACAGCTCTGAAATCTGACTTACTGAATGTATCGAAGTCTACTTCTTCCTCAAATAAAGGCTCAATCTTTACGTTGGAAAAGTCAATCTTTTCAACCGGTTCTGCAGCCTGCGCAGAAGCAGTGCCTGCAGCCTGTACTTCGTTGTTGTTAGATGCCTTAGCTGCCTTTTTATCGGAATCAAGACTCTTCATCGTCGGGACTTTCTCCACCGCAGTTCTGAAACCGCCCATATCCCTGAGCAACCCTCTACTTTGCTGTTTTCAACCAGATAAAAAACCTTGTTTACCTTTAAAATTTATTGCTTTCCGCATAAGTAGATGTATTATTTGATGTATTTGATGTAAATCAACTATCATCAGAATCGTTATTCAATTTTGGTTACATCTTATTTTATCCAAATTTAGGCTAAGAGTCAAGATACCTAAATTTGTAGTTCAACTTTCTCTTTACACATAGTCTGCTGCAACACGAATAAATTCCAACATATTATGTACGGTTTCTCCGGTATTTAATATCTTCGCTTCAAAAGGTTCATCGCCAAAATCCATAATATGCCGAAGATTGATTGTCAAGTCTTTTTCCTCTGCTATCTTCAATATCTATTTAGCACAATTATCTCCACAAGCAGCATTAAATATTTTTCCGCTTTCATCAAATGCCAATAACATTAAAGTCTTTACACCACCGGATAATTGTGTCGGTGGTATAGCACCCAAAAACGGACTTTCAATAATATGCTCTCCGATTACTTTTGATTTATCTACATCTTGTGTCATCTCTACGGATAACGGTTCTGTTATCCATTCATCTTCATAAGTGTTATCAAAATATGTTGGCGGGTGGTAAATGGCTTCTTCCATATCCCCTAAATATATACTCAACATACCAATATCCCCTCCATAGTTTTTATGTTTCTATTATACACCATAACGCAAAAAGAGAGCCAAACAAATTGATGTTTTAGCTCTCTTTCTGCTTATTGATTTTTCCGCTAACCATTTGCTACTTTCTTGTACTCAGTTTGGAAATAAGAGTCAAGACCTGCAAATTCGGATTTTCTCAGTTCCTTCGTTACATCAGTGTAAATATTCAAAGTCGTTGTTATATCCTTATGTCCGAGTGTATCCTGAATAACTTTTATATTTACCCCCGCTTCACACATTTCTCGTTGTAAATGTATGCCTGAGCGAATGACAACTGAAATGTGGGAGAAGCACTTCCGGATTTCGTTTTCCAAAAACTGCTCGTCATTGCAATCACG